>Ga0157363_1003162_pt1 | contig 14774 bp, 13 predicted proteins | sample AttsexASBM1_FD_111477 | JGI IMG/M metagenome (GOLD analysis project Ga0157363, IMG submission 111477) | Fungus gardens microbial communities from leaf cutter ant in Ribeirão Preto, State of São Paulo, Brazil - Atta sexdens ASBM1 | ecosystem: Host-associated > Fungi > Mycelium > Unclassified ...
ACACACACACACACACATAAATATATATATATATATATATATATATATATATATATATATATATATATATATATATATATACGTTAAACAAAATTGTCGAGTTACAAAAAAAGTTTAGCGTGATGATCCAAGGCTGTAAGTACATTATCCCGATATTCGATTTTTCGTCAAGAATTCCAAATGCGTTATGCAATTTGGTGTATCAATTAGAGATAACAATATTCCAATAAATAAATGCCTAATCATTTAGCTTGGCACATTGGAAGTGAACAAAATTTCCGGACACATAAAAAATAAAATGTAATAACTACGGTTTGTTAAGTCTAGAATTGCTAAGAGCGATGGAGAAGAAAAGGTGTTGAATAGCAGATACTTTTGAAAAGAAAAATCATGTCGTATAAGATTTTTTTCTTACATATTTTATCTAATTACATTTTTCTTCACATTTCTTGCATCATCTTGTGTCTGTACACAAGCTATGTTACAACTTTTTTGTATTTGATGTATTTGTATAAAATGTTAGAGAGAGGAATAGCATTAGATATTTGCTATTAAATCACTGGTACTTCATTCGTTGATATATAGGGTATCCTAAGACTGAAGCATTATTTTTTTTTTACAAAAAAATTTTTTGATAAATTCGGGATTAATTTTCCAATGGATAATTCTAAGGAACTTTGAAAAAATGTTGTACATGAATTAATGTAAAAATGATAAAATAAAATTTTAATATATAAAATAGCATACGTGTGTATACATATGTTATATAATTATTTTTCATTTCAAATTGCACTTTAAAATCATTTTATTTATATATTTCTAGATATTGTAAGAGTGCAGACAATAAGGAGAAATCTTATTCATTTCATTTTAACAAAGATCTGATTTTGAGAGTGACAGTTTAATGGATTAAATGCGAAATATTTTACACAAGCTAAATGACTTCAATGAGAAATAATATTTTTCTAAATAGCATCGAGATTAATATCACATGTGAATTTATCAAGAAATCCATTACGAAAAATTGTACAATAATTTCAGATACCTTATATATCGTTTTATCGCATATTTGCTCTGATAAGCATCGAATCAAAGTAGCACGACCATATGTACGCGACGTTGTAGGAACGAAACAACCATGGATCGCATTAATAAATCTCATAATGAACTAAATACTTTCAAACGGATGCATGGTGTAAGAACAGAACAAACGAAATAAACCATCAAAAGGAGGGTATTTGCGGATATGGAACAATCTGGAACTTCTACCATTTTGTCTTGTATCTTTTAACTTACTGAGAGATTACGGATATATAGTGGGATTAGCTAATCAGTCTTGTGTTAGAGGCTCGTTATGTCTAGACTCAACTGCATTACATTGCGTTACTCGTATAATAACTCTTTTCTTAGCTCATTCCATTAGGATTCATCCAATATTATTCATTTCGCGACTGTAACAATTACATGGATTCAACCTTTTCTCGTCCGTCGTTAATCTGTTTCTCACTGGGCTCTAAGACAGTCTACGTTTCTCTCGTCTCTACTCAAAAGCATAGTGCATGCCTCTGAATTTCATAGTTTATTTCGTGGAGCAACGCAGAAACGATTACGCAACGGATTAAGAGTGATATCTTATGCCGCGAACTATTGTAGCCGTTTACGATGTATAAATAAAAGTGTGGATGATCCTATTGCACTATGGAGACTATAAACTCATGACTGTAAATTGCACGATGAATCTTTGCAGAATATGTTAACTTTCAGTCGAAAAGTGGTATTCATTCGCAATGAAAAATATGCTATATTCTTCCTCATTGGAAGATGTTTTAAGAGGCATATTACAGGAGACAAAGCGCGATTTCATGTGCCAGCTCCACGAAATAGTACACAGCATAAAATCTATGTCATACGTACAAGGTACGTCGGGAAAATTTCAGAAGCACAATAGTAACATAAAAGAAATTTTGATAGAATTACTTATTGCTTGTTTCGTAAATGTTTAATGCATCAGGTTCAGTGAAGTTCACATTGGAATAGATGAACATCTAATTTTTCTTTTACACATCATTGATAATATATGATCGTTAATTTATTTAACCACGAAATATATAGCTTTCTTTTATGTTTTCTTTTATCTTTATATATGCAAGAATAATATCTTTAAATAGACAGAATAAGAAAAACAAGGCGCCGTTTAAATTAATACCAGTGTTTTTATAAACGTAACGCATTTGATCTCGTGATAGTATTTTAAAATTAAAATATAATGTTAATATTAAATTTGAAAATTAGATCCTAATTGTTTTCACATTTAAGATTTCATTATATAATTACAATAAAAAGATTAAAATAAAAATTATGAACTTTTTGCAAACTACTTTGTATGTATATATCGCAAATGCTCATCAATCATTATATATATATATATATATATATATGGTCATTACTGAAGCCTTTTAATTTGAAAAAGGATCCTTACTTTCTAATTCTTCTACTATGTATCGAACAATTGGTGAATTCAGAATTGTTAGATCAACTGATACAATAAAGTCAAAAATATTAAAACAATGTAGAAAGCATAAATATAATAGAAATTTATAAATTAGAGGAACGCGATATATTTGCTAAGTCCATACACTTATTCTGAATCACCCTCTACACATATACTTTCCAACATATCTATATCACTATACGAGTTCAAAGCTTAAAATCATGCAAAGTGGCGACTAGGTGTAATTCACAAAATTTATAAAATATGGTCTTTTTGCTGTGAACAAAATGTCGTACCAACGCGGTAGTCGACCTAATTGCCACTTTGATTTACCATATTTACTATAAACTCGAAAAAAAATAAACCAATGCTATACAAATATATAGTTACAGCAGAAATCGCACAAAAAGCGCATCTTGCGACTGAAAATGAAACAGAAAGTCTATGATATAAATAATAAACTTGCTTCTTTGATACACACTTACACACTAGATGGTTAAATGGAGAGAGAAGTTATTACATGCTTGTCAGATAATGTGCATTGCCAATGGACAGTCGCATGTTTCTCACAGTGTACGCGGCCCAATCTTCAGGAGAGACATTTGACTTAAATCGCAACTGTTTGTAATAACTCGACGATAAACAGCGTCTTTAGTATAAAGTAAACTCTCCGTATTAACATATACTATAGCGACAACTTCAAAAAGACAGTATCTGATATAAATATATTCGCTGCTCTTTTCCAACATGCATCGCAGCGCAACAAATATATAATTAACTGTACACGCGTAGCGATAAATTACATTTAGAGAGACGGAATTAAGACATGGTAACACCCGTATAAGGAAACTCCATTTGTTTGTTAGGACCTGTACTCTTAGTTATGTCTAGACGTTTAAAATATAGACTTACGAGTATAACTTGTTTGTTAGAGCTAGAACACACTAACATCCCTTCCATATATAGAAAACATTGTTCAATGTTAATCCTTTCAAAATGATAATTCAATATGCTCAGAAATTTGGCACAGACACTGCCTTTTTGTTGGAATATTCATATCCGATTCACTCCAAGTGATAAAGTTTCGTACAGCGAAGCTACGTGGTCGTATTACTGATGTAACCGTTATTCAACATTTCTGATTTATTCATGTAATCTCCCGTGCGTTTGTTGTTTTCCGTTTTGTCACCATTGATTTGAACGTCCACTGAAGGAAATTCTACGTGTAAAGAAGTAATTTCCCTTTTTTCAATGCCTGACATGATTTCAGGACTCCTGTTTTCGTAATCGGGATCATCCTGAAGCTTAGACGGATTTGGGCTATCGAGAAAATTTCGTTTAACTAAACTTTGTGGACTTCCAGATTTTCCTAAAGAACCTTGACTTACGTTACTGCGGGAAGTACTTTTCTTATATATAAAAGGCGAGCTCCTGACTGATTTAAGGCTGCCTTCTACAAAAGGCGAGTTTAACGTGTCCTTACTAGATACGAGCGAATCTCCGGAGATACCGCCAAATTCATCAAATCCAGCCTTGGGTACTTTTATCGAGTTCATGTCATGGAAATTGGAAGCTTTTGAGGTTTCGCCATACGAATCTGCTCCGTATCGTGGACTTAAGGTATTTTTATTGCGAGGTTCAAAACTTGCAAAGTCACCAAAGTCTTGACGCAGCGGCGAATCTTCTTCTCCCTCCATTTCTTCCTCCCGTAAATGCTCTTGTAGAGCAACCATTTCTAAATCTCTGTTTAAATTAAATAATTAAATTACACACATTTAATTATAATCGATATGAAATTATATACTTACTGGTCAGTTTGTGGTGAATGCGAATTATTTTGATTTCGAGCTTCGATTCCTTCCGGACTATGATAAAAACTAACATTCTCAAAGTCTTCTATACTAACTTCTTGCAATAACTGCGTCTCGATGTCTATAAAGGTAGGTCTTCTCGTGGCTCTATGATTCCAGGTACGCCTCATTAAATTATACAGTGAATCAGGACAATTTTCCGGTCGTTCCATAACTCCCCCCTCAATTACATAACGCAATACCTAAAAACAACACAATAATAATTTAAAGAAATGTATAACAACCAAAAATTATTTTTTTGAACAATTTGTATTTACCTGATCATTCGACAAGCCTTGATATGGCTGCGAAGCTAATGTTACCATTTCCCAGAGAACAACTCCGTAACTCCAAACATCAGAAAAACTAGTGAATACACCATCTTTCAAACTTTCTGGTGCCATCCACCTGACTGGTAACAGCCCTTTGGACCCTTTTCGATAGTAATCGGTTTCATATATATCTCTTGTCATGCCGAAATCACCGATTTTTACAGTAAGATCTTCGGCTACCATACAGTTACGAGCAGCTAAATCTCTGTGGACAAATTTCTTTGCGGCGAGATAAGACATGCCGTCTGCAATTTCAACTGCCATTTGCAAGATATCTCTCAATGTCGGAGGTTGTTTAGAGTTCTCGCACACATCCGGTCGGTGACTTCTCAAATATGTCTTTAAATCACCGTTTACCATCAATTCCATAACTACCAATGTAGGTTGACCTTGCGACACTACGCCCAACAATCTGACAACGTGATGAGTATTAAAAGCCCTTTAACAAGAAAATTATAATAAGTTAGAAAGGAGATACATAGAAGGAGATACATATTGTTAGAGAGGAAATAATTAATTCTTACTTCATGACGGACGCTTCGTTAAGGAATTCTATCCGTTCACGGTCGGTTGCATTTTCATTTACAGTTTTCACAGCACACCGTACTTCCGGTTTGCCTTTCACGACATCCCTGGCCAATCCTTCGTATACCATGCCAAAAGAACCATTTCCTAATTCCCGTAATAATTGAATTTTCTTTCTGGGCACTTCCCATTCGTCCGGTACATAACTTGTGCTTACATATTCCGGATTCACTGTCGCGATAAGCCGCATACTAGGCACATTTCGCATTGATCTCTTTTTAAATACGTATAATATTGTTAAAGAACTAAACGTTATGACAATACCCAATATCGACCAGAATAAAATCCAGAATGTACCAAATGTACCGTATTCCGGTATATAAAAATATTTCACTTCGGTATACGCGCCATTTCCAGCTAAACTCGTAGCTCGTACTTTTACAGAATAATTTCCAGGAGAAAGTTCCTTCAAGACGTATGAGTTGCCCATGTTAGTAAAATCGCGTCTTGTGATACATACCACTGTTGCTTGTATCTATATACAATATACGGAAATGATTGTATTACAGACGATAGCATGTACAAGATACATTCTAAATTATAAATTACTTCCCTCTTTTTAAGAAATATTTTTTACATTAAATTCTTTCTTGTTTTTATTTCAGAAACACTTACAATGTAAATAAAAATTAAAAATTGTGTATTACTCACATTTTTTATGTCAATTCTTTTATACTCAATCTGATACGTGACTATTAGGCCATTAGGTTGAGGTGGTTCGTCCCAAGACAATGTAACTATAGTGAAACTGTTATTCTCGCCAGAAGTCTTTAATTCAAAAGTGTTCGATGGAATATTATCTGCACTCTCCATAGATAACGTACGGTACGTTTTCATGCTCTTCGTCGAACAATTCTTACTCTTCGTATCATTCCCAACACGTTCTCGGCAAGCTTGAACTTCAATATTGTACGCAGCAAAGTGTCGAAGATTTCTCATAACGAAAGTAAGATTGGTGCTGGGTATTAATCGCTCGAATACCGTGAATGTACCATTCTCCACTTTATCGTTAGTACTTTCTCTATCCTAAACATGAAATATTAAGAGTTATATTCAATTTTAAACGATAAGATAAAATACTGTAATTTTACGTAATTAAATGCAGTTAATGAAATTACTATTGATTCATTTCGTAGTATTAATATTTTTACCATTATTTCTGTGGAAGTTAAATTAATCTCTTAATCAATTTGAATACAAATATACATGATATAAAATACAGAAAGAATCATGTTCGAAATATCACTTATAATAAATAAAGTAAATAAGTAAATAAAGTGCAGTACTCAATTTTTTTAATTTTTATATTTGTTTGCTTATACTTAATAATCGTTATTGATAGGGAATCTGAAATTTTACCTGATCATACGTAAACTCTCTGGCTAGATCCGCTGCGATTAACATTTCACTAGTGTGACGTCTTCTACGCTGCTGCGATAGTCGTTTTACATAAACCTGATTGTGTAGCGCATTTTCGAAGGCAATCGAACTGGAAACTTCTTTTTCACGCATCGATTGATCCGTCGTTTCACGATCAGAACAGATGCACGAATCAGTTTTTGCGAACTCCTTCTCCAACTCGTTATGCTTTTTTTCTTCCTCCGCTATAACTTCCTCTGGTGGTTTTGTTTCAGGTAACGGCATAGCTGAAATTAGTAGTAATTGATTAATAATGAATTAACTGTATTTCGAACTGTAAAAATATTTACAGTGCAATAAAAAAATGTAGCACACTCATAATAATTATTATATGACCGTGACAATATACTCGTATTAGAAAAGAATTTTGTTTACATTATTATATTATTATATATTATTGAAAAAAATGATTAAATGATTTAAATTACGTTCGTCACAATAATTCCTCTGGTCAATGAAATTCGGGTCATCGGGCTCCCAACGACCAACAATGCGATAATGCGTTAGATTTCCATTTTTATGAAGTGGTGGAAACCAGGATATAACCAGCTCGTTGCTAGAATTACTCCAAGTCGATAAGGCTCTGGGAGAGCTAGGCGCATCCGGTAGCGTCGTAAAGTACTTGACTTTACTTTGGGCGCCTGATCTTTCCGTGGCTATGGTGTAAGTCTTTACGTAGTAAGCATACTGAGTATACGGCTTCAGTAGGGTCAGTATGTGAGTGTGATAAACAGGCTCTTGTGATTCCGTGCCGTTGTGGGGCTGCGGCGTTGTGCTCTCAGCGGAAACGTCCTCCACCCGCCAGCCATCACCACCACAAGCATCACGGCCATCGTACATAGTTATATTCTGATTAGGCGCTTCGATAAAGTAAACAACATAACCCAAGAGGGACCTGGTATCGTGATGCGTAAAAGCCTTCCACTCGATAATAGCTCCTCTAGATGACTTCTTAGTGACTTTAGTCTTTAGCTCGGTGACGTTACATGCAACTTTATCTCCATTGCTGCTAGATGCTACATCGTGATCAGTGAATTCTTCCAATTTGGCCTTCTCTCGTAGTTTTTCGATTTCGTGCAGACACAATTTCGGATTGAAATGAAAGAAGAGCTTAGCGGGGCCTCCACTGGACAAAATGGTAATATTCGGGTGCGTGTTCCAGTCCCAGAGTTCTTGAAGATTCTGATTATCGAGGACGGCGAGACTATACTTGCCATTCTCGAGTGTTTGACCGCGTATTACGCGCAGATTCTTCAGAAAGTTGAGAGATATCAGTGGGAAGCTGCGGACGATCTTCAAATAGCCGTCTATCTCCTCGATCGTGCTTAGGCTATCCTCGAGTTCTTTTACGATGTTTTTGCCACCGCGTATTTGTATCTCGAGGCTACCTGCGATGTGTGTACATCCGCGTAATTTCTGTGCCGAAGCGATGCTGTCCACATTTGCACCAGCACATTCCTTTAAGCACGACGGACCTTCACACTTCTGGCAGGTTGGGGGCTTACCCTTCTTCTCTTCACTCTCCATGTAACCCGGAGGGCACTCGATTACGCAGGTACCATTGAACGGCTTATACGGGCGTGACTTCATAGCATCTGGCGCTTCGCGCGGCTTTTGCATCTGAAGGCATTCTTGCTCTTCGATGCAACGTCGATTCATAAATTCGTACTTGCCTTTTGGGCAACGATCTTTACACTCTTTATTTATTATTACATTTTTGCAAACGGTACAATCATTGGCCGTCGGTCCTGTGCATCCACCTAAACAGAACGGATGACAGCATTCTCCCGTACTGTTGCAAGCTCTATTCTCGCACTTCCAGTCGCATACTATAAAGATAAATCGTTACGTTAAAGTAAAACGCTATTTATCGCATTTTTTCGCGAATTAAATAGATAATAACTTACAAATTATGCTGATAGATTATTATTACGTACTATTAATTATACATGCTATTAATTATATGTACTTGTGGAGGTATTCTAACTAGATGTATTTATATACGACACTCTTAAAAAGATGAAATAAATATGTAAACTGGAAATTTCACATATAGAACAAGTAGTTGTATAAGATAAACTAAACTCTACTAACTAACTAAACTCAAATCGTTTAACTACTAATTTCAAAAAAATTTAATATCGTTATCTGTGGTATTTTTTTTTTTAGGAATCTGGTTCAAGATTCGATGAAAAATCTGCAATATATTCGTGAATATAATCAATCGTAATAATAATTTACTTTGTTGGCAGTGTTGTCGATTCCAGCACAGAGACTGATCGAATTTCGTCTGTCTTGTTGGGCATTTTTTGTCGCACACCGGACAACCATTTGTTGGTTTGTTATCCTGTAAACAAAATACGAATGCACTGTAACAGTTCTATTTATTTGTGCATTTGCACGTAATTCCGCTTATAATTTCTCTCAAAATTTTATGTTTTTATTTCTGACACTCTTCATATCGCTCTTCATATCGCGAGAAATTTCAAGTAACTCACAAAAACAAAAATGCCGCTACAGAATTATGACTTTTCAACATGCTGTTTAAAGCACAAGTATTACAACATGTGAAGCAATGAAAATACATTTTTAACTTGACGTCTTCTATGTAGATATATTGACTATCGTCAAAATCTAATCCTGTCATTTTATTGCCATTATTTTTATAATTGATCTTATTCTATATTGACATATCTCATTTTTTTCAAATACCACGTGATCAACGAAATGTAATTTGTATGTACTTCAGAGAAGAGAAACGATAGATGTTTTTAGCAGAACATAGGAAATTCTTTTACCGTGCGAAACTATATGTAAGAAAGTAAGAGAAGAAAGACTATACTACGTCGAAGCCGAATACGAAGGTCGAAAAACACATTGCGAAAGGCTCGTATTCGATGATCAATACCGTTACCGTTTCTCGCAACGATATGCTTTTCAGAAGATACCATTCGATACTATTTCTGAGTATAAAACAGAGCGAAAATGATTAATTGATCGTCCAAATCAGTAAAAAGGAAAATTTACGTATAAATGATTTCATCGTCATAGATATTTATCATATTGTATTCGTATTATTCGATCATAAATACGCAGTCCTTGCATAGTTTTACTCACATGATGTTAAAGCGATTTGGACGCTTCAGAAAGTGTATATTGTATCATGGCTAAACATTGTATCCACCATTATGTCATTTCTAACGGTTTCTTTATAGAGTTTCTTTATAGAGTCTTTTCACGGTGCATTACAGCACTTTGCATAACGCGTTTCATTGTAAAATAAATGAAGTAATTTACTTCTTCCGCCTGAGTTCTTTTTATCTCTTAACAATTCGTGATACGAAAGATGCTGCCAAGCATGATGAGTCGCGCACGTTGTAGTACACTGGTCACAAAATTGTAACTATAAAAAATTCGTGCTATCTTTTCAAAAGAATCTGAACAATTATCGTAAGCCATTATGCTATTTTGATGTCAGTTGGATGTTGCTGATGCGAATTGTTCGTCGAATAGCGTCGAATAAAGATAGGATTCTCGGCCGATTCGAGTCTTACAAATATACTTATCGTGGCCATCGAATCTTTCTAATAATAATTTACCGTCCCTGTTTAAGTGCGTTGAGATACAAAAATCGAAGATACTCACCTTTATGAAGTGCCCTCCCTTGCCAGCTTTGGCAATGATATCCCAATCGATGGTATCGACGTAACATAACGTCGGATTCTTTTCGAATCGGACGGATCCGCGCAAAATGCTGGTTAAAGAGTGAAGACCGATTTCTTGAAGATGCATCATCTCAAATGCTACGAGGGCATAATTGATAAAGAGAGAATGACCGCGAATGACCGTTAGATTCGGAAACAAACGACCGACGGTCCTCAGTCCGCTTACCCTAGAAATACAGCAAGCATAAGTGCAAAGTTAAAATATGCGAATAACCATCGCATAGACTGTCTGCTATGCTAATGGAAAAATGTCTCCTTTAAAGCTACATTATCTACAATATTAACTCTCCCTCTGCAATTTTTGAATTTTTCTGCACAAGCAAAATTTTACTCTCAAATTTCTCCGAAATAAAAGAGGGTAGAATTCAGTTTCTTTATTGCTAAGTTATACATTTTTAAAGAAATTTCCATTTTTGTTCAGTTTCCATTTTTATTAAATAAAAGTTTTAACATTTGAGTTAAAAAGACCCAAATTGCAGACGGAGGGTTAAATGATTGGTAAATAGTTGTACCTGTATAAAATAAGGTATCCAGTGATCTCAACCAGATCGGGGAAGCTGAGATTGGCGTAGGCCGACTGCTCTGCTCGATCGATCAAGAGAATTTGTACGAAACCTTCGACCACCCGGCATCCTTCTAGTTTTGAGAATTCACTCACACTATTTCTTATGTCTATACTTTGGCACACTGTAACAGAGGAAAACCATATTGTGACGGAATTAATAACGCAACAGAGTTTCCTACTATTAACTATACTCTGGATCAATAATTGCTATCATACACGCTATCATTGACAAATTTGAAAGAAAAGACACTCGCTAGACTTGACTACTACAATCGTTTATACTGAAACGCTAAACTGCAAAATTAAGAAATTATGTTCATCGTATGTCAGTTATTTATCTGCAAGCCTTTGAATTTTAAGAATTTTTAAGCTAATTGAACATTTATTCTCATTTAACATATATACTTTTTTTGAGTTTTTTCCAACTCCATACGCACGATATTGGCAAACTTTTAATTATATATAGTACTAAACGAAATCATAGAATGGCTAATGGAAATTGTTTTGTGTTAATCCGATAAAAATCAGAATTGAAAAATCAGTGTAATGTGATTTTTGCGATTCCGAGCGTGTTCTACAAGTGCCAAGTCACGTCTGGCACGCGGCAACAGCAACGTGCAGCAGTTAAGCCGGTGCATTAAACTGCAGCTTGCTTCCTTGGTTTCGCTAATCATCGTATTGGAACAGGCGTAACGGAACGTAGTCGACGTGCTCGATTTCAACGAGAGACGCTAAAAATACTCGCCGCGCCATCAGCTGCCGTCGAAATAAACAAAAGAAGACGTCGTTCCTCCACTATTATTCGCACGAGCTATATCATTGTCAGAATCGCTTTATCAAGATCATTTCATCCTAGAGGGATAAGCCACGTATCTGCGAAACGCAAATTCTCTAAGCTTTTGCCTTTACGGAATGATTTTATAATACACGACGTCTCTTTTAGTCAATGATTATCTCGTAATATGATTTGCATGAAGAAAGAAACACTAAGATATTTTATGTTATGTGTACACGGAAAGAATTTTTTTTTATCCTGGAAAATATGGTTATATATTTTTTATCCTGGAAATATGGAAAGTATGGTAGTTGTGATATCTACAATACGTTATTTTAAAGATTTTTACCATGCACTTCAGTAAAATTGATTAAATTGATTTTATATTATATTATAATTTTATTAATAAATGAGAGAAATTTACATAAAATTCTTCGAAATACAATGTTGTCTCAGGACTATCATATTTTCAGAGTAAATTCTAACAAAGAAAAAATTCTCTCCATATAGCATCAATTTGTTTGCAGAAATATATTGCATACTATTCGAAAAATAGTAGAGAATAATAATGTTATCAGCAATGACTTTCAACACTAACGATAAGAGGAACCAAACTTATAAATTATGTTGTACTCGAGACTAATTGATGACATGTGTTACTGTCCTTCATGAATTATCTATTCATAAAATTATCTAGTCGAAGTATGACAAAAGTCACGTCTTGCCAAACTACTAGTCTAGTCATACGTTTTTTGGCAGTGCATGTTACCAAAATACATAAACAACGCACGTGTTAAAATACAGTAATCAACATTGTCGACAGGTGCACTGGCAGTATTATTACCAGACATTTGTTTTCTGTCACATTTGTCGGTTCAAGCATTGTCAAACTTCAAGCATTGTCAAGCGATAACCGTTGATGAAGCATCGGGGAAATGTCGGGGAAATGTTTATTCATCTTATTTACCGTTCTATTAATAATTTTATTCGCGCATGTATGCGTCTTTCATTTTTGAATTATGACATTGAACAAAAAAGGGGGGGAGGAGAGGAATATAAGATTTTTTTTATTAAGATATTGGTCTTAATTACATCGCGACTTCCTCCTGAATAAAAATAAAAACCTCTTTCCCAACTGCAATTCAGATTTATAATTTTCATAAATTTTCAACATAAAATTCAACATAAAATTCATGCTGATAATTATCAAGCAATTAATTATATGCGAGTCTCATAATTACTTCATGTAACATCATATACGAGAAAGCGTAATGTCTTGTCGCATCGCATCAAAGCTGTTAAAGCCAACAGCTTCGTCGATGGCGACGAAGCGAGACGAAGCGAAGCGAAGCGAGGCGAGGCGAAGCGAGGCGAAGCGATACCGTAGAAGATGCAAAGGTTTCATTCATAACGAATTGCACGAGTTGCAGTGCAGGCGTACTGGAAACGAGTATACTATTTGCGTGCGTATAATGCGTAAATAGTACAGAGCATCAAAGCGGAACAACATAGACTACAATAAACAATTTGGCGTTTTAAACAATCGAGTTAGTTAAGCTCGATTAAGAAAAAAAGCAAGAAGAAACTTTATTTTCAGCCTACTTTTAAAATTAGCGGTAAGCAAGGAAAAAAAATTTTCAAATTTTGTACCATATTAATGCGTGCATTATCTTTCATCTAATTTTAACCGCCTTGTCTTCGTACAATTACAGTTACCAATATAACGAATAATTATTATCTCACGTTGACGTACACTCTTTTGCAAATAGTAACAATTAGCGTAGCACAAATATGCAAATATAGATACGCAAAAACAAATGGATGACTGTTATGTATAATCAGATACGTTAATATATAAGGTGTTCAGCTTGTTATATATAATCAGATACGTTAATATAAGGTGCTCGCATTCATGAAAATACTTTGCGATATGCTATTCATTCGATTCTTTTCATTTTTTGCGAGCATGAAGCGAACATTGAACCAAACAATTAATTATGTAAACGAAAAGGTGCGCCTTTGGAATATTACAGGAAATTTGATCGCGTTGAGTGCAAGGCATAATTGTACATTTTTCGCTTCGAACAGCCCGGGTTCCGCTTTTTAACAAAGTTAAGAATCAGCGAAACGCTTCTTCCGCGTAAAACGCCATCGATCGTATTTCACAGCGGTAGGAATTATACGTAGAAGTATAGGGTGGGGAAGGAACGAGAGAGATACGACGCAAAATTGCAAGGTGGCAACACGTGTGTTGCGAGGTTGCACCCGGTACACGCAGCCAATGCGCGATACAAAGGAACGGTCGGGAGATTCATCGCTTCTGGGTAGCCTACATAAGAAATTGCAACGGCCGGCGCATTCCAAACACTTCGTCAAGGTTGCTTCTTAGCCATTCACCCAAAGGCCGAAGCACTTTGGATGCCCTATACATAGACAATGTATAGTGTAATGATGTGTTCGGGTCTGTGCGTGTGCACCAGCACATTCGTGTGATGCTACCCTGTGGCATTCCTCAGCCTGGTCTGCCTGCCTGATCCAGCCCAGCCTGGCCCAACTTGTACAAGACGGTATCAGGCGCCGACAATTCCATCTCGATCGATTGCTACTTTGTATTCTCAATAGAGAACCCGTGAGATCCAGACATAACGAGATCCCCTGTTCTTGACGTACGTGTCACAAGGAAGCGCGATACTTCGCGGCCAAGTACGCTATCTTGATGCCAACACTTGATGTAAAGGCGCTCTTTGTAACTTGGAGAGAGGAAATTTCAAACCATCGTGGCATCATTACGAATCCCTTATATCAATTCAATCATTAATAATGGAAATGGCAGTTCTGCCATTTCCATCATTAAATAAGTTGCATAACTTTAATTCGTAAGCGGCATAGCAAAATAAAAGTCTCAACATACATATTTCTCTTTATTTGACAATCTCTGTATATCGAATCAGAAAATTGCAATTGGATTAACAATAGCATGTTTGCCTGTTGGCAGTAAGGACCGAGAGATCCTGAAACATGCACGCGCGACG
>Ga0157363_1003164_pt1 | contig 14771 bp, 8 predicted proteins | sample AttsexASBM1_FD_111477 | JGI IMG/M metagenome (GOLD analysis project Ga0157363, IMG submission 111477) | Fungus gardens microbial communities from leaf cutter ant in Ribeirão Preto, State of São Paulo, Brazil - Atta sexdens ASBM1 | ecosystem: Host-associated > Fungi > Mycelium > Unclassified ...
CGCCCCCCCCTCTCTCTCTCTCTCTCTCTCTCTCTCTCTCTCTCTCTCTCTCTCTCTCTCTCTCTCTCTCTCTCTCTCTCTCTCTCTCTCTCCCACCCAGTGTCCTCCGCTCGTCGTCATTCTCGTCGTGCCGCTCTCAGCGGGAGCGCGCGCAAAAGCGGGGCCGCGGGAGTGAGAAGGAGATAAAAGAGAGGCAGAAAGAGAGATAGAGGGAGATCCCCGCAGACACCTGCAATTCGCCGGCGAGAAAGACGGACAAAGGACGGGGCTCGCGCGGACGAGACGAGGAGGGAATCCGGGGCCGGAGGGGACGGATGGCGGAAGGGGAGAGTGAGGGACGCCAAAGGCGATGCCAAAGAGACGACGAAACGAAGCAACGCGAAAATGGCTCCCGAACGAGATACGGCAGCCAGGAACTCTCGCCAGTTTCGAGCGAAATTACTGGGAGCCGGCCGCGCGCGCACGTTAGCGTCCCGCCGCCGCGCCGCTCCGCTCCGCCCCGCTTATTTAATGTAATTTCGTTGCCGCTGCTCGCTTCCACACCCGGCACGGCGAGGTGAGACGACTTCGTACAATCCCGGACTTTGTATCAAGATGCCATAAGATGCTTTGTTTCAATCAATTAACCGATTTGAAAAATTATCACAAAAATTATGACATAAAACTATTAGATCGCTGCACTGCCACGAATGCGAGCGTACGCGGAGAATGCCGTTGTCGCGCTGCAACTCGGGTGTGGTTGTGCGTGACGGTAAAAATGTTCAGCGGAAAGCCAAGAAGCCTCCACGATGCGTATAGCAGTCGTGCTGATGATTTGATTCGTTGCAGAAATAAACTCGTAACGTGCACAATTACACTCAAAGCTAATTTCTCAAGCGAGAATGTATTACATTACAAATCGTGTCGCACGACTCATTATATTCTTTTATATCTTTTAGTGTTATGTCATTAACGTGTTTCTTATAACGTAATACTAATTTAATATGCACGCTGCACGTGCTAAAAAATATATTTGTGCAACCAAGAAGAGAAAGCCGAATCCCCGTAAGATTTGCATATTTAATTTAACTACAGCTATAATCAACGTTTTTATCACACATATTCACCCAATTTCTGTGATAATAAATACGCTCGTTCGCAACGTAGTATTTAGCGAATTAACGCAATGCGCTATAATTATGATAAACATAATAGCTATACGATGGAATCGTGAGTCGGTGCGAAAATGCCGTAACTCACATGAATTTACTTGGAAGATTTTTCCCTGCTTTATAATCGGTTCTACCTACGTGCCAATCAGGCTCTCGACATGGACAGGTTCCTCCTTGCAGGTGTGCGCGGTCTCCTGTTAAATCGACAATACCGGGTTTGTGTACAGCTTTCCCTCATCTCGTTCCCTTTTTTTTTTTTTTTCGCGTGCACCTTTACCTCGGTATTATCGCTGAATCGGGGCTTCTAGGCTCATTAATATTTATACATGCGAATTATTACGGTAAGAAATTAAGTCTTAATATCGAATTACGCGTTATTACTCTGGGTTACATTGTATTTCGAGGTGAAATTAAAGCGATAGGCAAGGAAGTGAAATAAAGAAGGCTCAAATTATGCACGTGCGAGAGTATAATTTGATATATAGGTAGGTACACAGAGTATAAGCACGCATGCTCGTAATATATGCATAGGAAAGACATTTTAATTATTTTTCATGAGGGGAAATATTCCAGTGACTCGATACAACAGATGTATCTCGAAAACTTTTCAAGTTTTATTGCTCTATACGTATTTGCGTATTTTTGTAATATTTCATATATTTGCAATTTTGTACAATTAACAAAATTGTTAGATATCAATGATGCAATTATAGTAGCAATTCCTTGAATTAAATAACATTTTGTTTACTTCCATCTATGTCAAAATGAATCCATTTCTGTGAATAGTTTCAAAGTAAATAACGTTCATGTTTAGAAAATAATAAACTAAATTTGAGTCTCTCTCTCTCTCTCTCTCTCTCTCTCTCACAAATTTAACATATTTTCTTAAACTCCATTGTTTTAGTTAAATTAACGACATGATTAAGTAAAAACAATCTATACGAATGATTAAGAATAATTTAAATTGGATATAATTTGACATCACAAATTTAACAGTGTGTATTTAATTTCTAATAACATGTAACAATACAATAGTAATATAATAATAAAATAAATATTGAATCAAAGATTTAAATGATATACAAGAAATAACAAGACAACGTAGTCGAAAATGCTCAACTAACTATATTCCTGCAAGAGCGATTTCCGGTCGAGATTAAACGCGAAATTAAAAACTTTTGCATCTATTGATTATTCAGTCTCACACGTGGTTGTATTACCTGTCTTTATTCCACATACGCAATGGCGCAAAGTGAATACTCGACAGACGGTGTCCATTTTAGTCGCTATCGGATTTCACTTAACGGAATAATCAACGATTAATCGCCGCCGGTGGCTATTGATTAATATAAATTCTTCGGACGGAATCAGTCGTCCAATGATATGCGAGACCACGGAAGTTAAAATTTGCGTTTAAAATAGGTAGTAATATCAGTTTGCAGTTAAATTTTCTCTATATCGTGATTACGAGTTAGAAAAGAATGAAGTATCACTAATTGATATCAGTTAATCCTTTGTTCTTTGTCTCTTTGTATTACGAAATATATTTCAAAAAGCGAATTTTTCCCCCATTACAAAGCTTAACGAAAAATATCAAAAAAAAAAAAACTGCAAACACAAAAGAGTTTCTGTATCAATTGTATTATATGCAGTTAATTACAAATAATTCACTTTTATATCTGCTGCACATTATACACAGAAAAAAAAAGATAAATTCCTGATTCACGTATATTTTTATTCTTGAATGCTATTTACTTTCACTTAAGTATAAAATGTTCTCTTCAATTTCAAATGTTCACTGACATCAATAATAAATAGATTTATGCAAAGTATACTTAATTCTTAAAATTGTATTCTTGTTTCTAAAATCATTATATGGTTCTAACAGACTCAATCGCATTATTTACAAACTATTTATTCTTGCATTAAGAATTATAAATTTGAAAATTCGCCGGCAGAGGCGACAACAGTGTGTATAAGGACTCCTCAGTAATATCAAGATAAAGTGCATAGGAGTAGTGAATGACGATTGACGGTGATTTTTGTGAGAACTGTTACATTCGTGAAACATACCTCTAAATGTGATTCAATCTTTAACGGATGGATGAAATATTCAGCTCGTCCTAATGTTTCTGGCAGTTGTATTGCAAATGGGGATGTGTAAACAGCCAGCCGACGTGACGAAAAGGCACCTATACACGCGGGCGGATTTTCTACGGCGGATTCGCGGATCTGCTATCCAAAGTTAAATGGATGAGATAAACAATGAATCCGTCGCGACGGATCCGCCTGTATATGCAGTCAGCGTTCTCTACCATTGTGACGTGTTGACCGTTTAGTTGCATCCTTATTTGCAATACGACTAACGGAGATGGTAGAACGGTCTCAGCATTTCATTTGCCTTTGAAGCTACATTAGTAGAGGATATAATCCAAGTTTGATTCAGTTTTTCCTTGGGAGCTTGTACTCCGTGCCATATTAAGAGGCATGCTCTATAAATGTGGCACTTCATTTACAAAGCTATCGTCACTTACTGCAGCATTGGTTTCTATTCATCCTGATATTACTAAAAAGCATACTTTGAGGGTTTGAAATAAGTTGACAAAAGGTATCATCGAAGAAAAAAATAATGTTAATATAAGCATATTTAATGTTGAACGAGTGCAACTTTTATTCTTTTTATTGAAATAAAATTTGTTTTGAACTAAGAATAAAATTTTATTTTACGAATAATTTATTGTTAATCGGAAATTGTTTATTCTTGGCGTTATTCTAAGCATAAAATATTCTTGGATTAAAGCATTTATGCATTTCTTTAAGAATTCATTTTTTTGTGTGTAAGAATAATGCATATAGATATAAAAATAATTATAATAACAGCTAATTAATGACAAGCAAAGTTAATTAAATGAGTGTGAAGCACGAAAAGACGTGAAAAATTCAATTCTCACACACACATACCAACATGAATTACGCAAACTTTGAATAAAAATGAATTATATATCGATACCCGAGATATGATCCGATGATTTTATCATTTCCTAAAATCGCGCAAACTTACTGTGACCTAAGTAATTCACGCTTTGAAAAAAACATCAATAAAACGAAGCCCCTCTGCAAGATGCGTGTCTCTCATCCTCGGTTTACAACGTGTCTCCGTCTCGCGACAAAAATAGAAAACGCTCGTTCGAGGAAAGTGCAAGTAATAGCTACTACGCAGCAGTGCGAGAGAAATGGAGAGATTTCACGCGTAGAATATGAAAAGCGTCTACACATCGCGCGAGTATCGATCGTGCTTGAAAAGAAGAACACGGTAGGAGACATCGTCGTTGGTCTCTCACAGAAAAATATTCCATCGTTCGCGGTGCTTGTGCATAATTAACTCCTACTAGGTACAATTTGATGCCTCATCCATGCTAACGGAGGCACTAGAATCCGTCCGTTTTTTTTTTTTCAGAATAATTAAAAAAACCTCTGAAAATTCACCAACATATCTTCAACTTTCTAGAATAAATAATGATACTTCATTTTGAAAAATAATAAAATGTAGTATAATTTATAATTACCGAAAGACGCAAAGAAACTTGCACGAACGAGAGAATCGCTCGATAACTAGTAATCCTCCTTAATAAGATAAGGGTTAAGAATATATATTCACTTGAGAAATTCATAGTTTTGTAATTAGATAATAGATTATATTAGATAAGCAGATATATTGGCAAAATCAACGTTACTTAATTATTGCGAAAAATTATTTGAAAAAAGAAAATTATTACAAAAATACAGTTATTTGTTGTTAATTACGTAGCTGAAAAGATTTTGTAAGCCAGGAACTTCTATATAATTCTAAAAGGATCGTATAGCGGCGTATACACGCGTATATCTATATATTGCGACGGACCTTTTATATGTGGCATTTCACAAAGAATTTTTTGGTGCCGCTAAAAATGGAAGGCGGAAAATCGTGAAATATAGAAAGTTAAAAAAAAAAGACAAACCATGGGTGGCAAATGAGGTGAGAGTACTCATTTGAAACTCAAGCAGACCACTTTAGCTCTCTTTTGTAACCGCTAAACCTTAAAGTCCTTAAACGATCTCGCCGCATTTTCGAAGGGAAAATAATTTTACACACACAAACTACAGAAGCGGCATTTTTCAATTCTTTTCATGTAACGAAACGATTAAACGATAAATAAAAATTGTTGTAAATAGAATTTACAACAAGTAATTGAAGCCAGTAATTATTTTATTAATGTAAGTAATTAATTTACACACAATTAATTAAATTTCGTTTTCATTAAAATAAGTATAATATAAAAACCATAACACGTGCAAAAATGAAAAGCTAGATCTAAAGAACATTCACGGAATACACCGTCGACGACAAGAAATATCGGACAAAGAATACCGTCGAGGAGTTATTACTCAGCGAGATTTTGGAGGAAATCGATACGGGCGCGACGATATTTTCTCCCGCGTCGCGTTTCTGCACGTCGAACGAGGAAACGTCGCGGGACCGTGAATCATCGCCAGCGATCGTGAATCACGTCGCCCTTCGCCAAAGCGAGGAGTTTAAAGCAACGTTCACACCAAGTCGAACTCGCTCCGAGAACCACCGATATGCTCCCATGGGTGCGGCCCGTGGAACGAAGGTTCCTGCACGCGGGATGAAATATCTACCCTTCTCCACCTTCTCTCTTCCTTCTTCTTCCCTCCTTCCCCCCGCCCCCCCTCCGCCTCTCCCCTACTCGTTCCTTTCTCTCTCTCACCGCCCACCCTGCTCCCGCGGCGGTATAATTAACCCTGGACGTTCGGGTTAACCCGCGCAGGTAAGAGCAGATACGTGGTAAACTTGGAGGGAATACCTCGTATTTCGTGCCGCGCTCGGCAACAAAGTATTAAATTAGCACCAGGAAGCCGGAGAGGGTTCTCGATGCAACCCTTTTCCCGAGGTGCATCGAGAAGGAGGATTTATCGTCGATGCGGTTCGGAATGCACACACCCGCGCAAGAGCGCGAGTGCGAGCGCGTACACACGTACACACGTGGAAATTCTTCGATAATCATACTGGCTTGCGGGTTTACGAGAGTGGTCGTTCACTTCGTGACTCTTTAACCCCACGCGCACCGAAATATTTCCGTACGTTCTTGTTTTTTTTATGATTCCGTAATACGAGAAGCGTAGCAGTTGAGAGATATAAGGAGGTTCGCTCGGTTACTCCCGGTTACAGACCTCCGCCTTCCAACTCATTTATTAACGACACTATCATAGCAACGAGACGTTTCTAGTTTTATCGCTATAATCAAATTTATCGTGATAGCGCGGCAATAAATTTTTATCCACTTTTTAACATCAGCAGTAACTTCGTGTTACTCTCGCGCGAAACTCGATTGACAAGCTTGATACTTTTCCAATGGTAATGACATACGTTTAAATTAATTCTCCGATTATTTTCGATGTCTGTCATATAGAATCGTGTTTACCAAGGTCATTATAAAGAAGTATATATTTTATGAAAAATTATATCAGAGACGGAAATTAGTAATTTTCAGCTACTATCATATAAATAATTACTTTCAGTTAATTGTCATTTTTTATTCGAATACTTCTATATTCGAATACTTTTGATTAATAAGAAAAATGGTACTAGTTAGACTAAAATTTATTTTAATCCAGCAAAAATATGATTTTTTAGAATCTTAAACATATATCTAAAGTTCTAAAAAAAAAATAATAAAAAATTTTTTATTAATAATAAAAACGATATTTCAAAAGTTTAATTTAAACGAACAAAAATATGACTTTTTTAGAACCACATAGATATACAGTGAGAGCAAAAAGTATTCGTACAAGGAAATTAAAAAAAAAGTCTTAGTAGAAAATAAACATTAATTAACAATTTTATATACAATGAGTACATTCTGTTCTAATATAAGGAAATGAGCATCGCATGTATTCCTGATTTTAGAAGCTAAATTTCTCGATTATATGAATACTTTTTGAGCATCCAAACAATATAATTTTTAATTTTTGCTTATTTTTTAGATGATATGTTTTATAATTAATACACATCTTTTTAGTAAATATAATTTTAAGAAACATTGTATTTTATTTTTTATGAATAAATTATTAATTACCCAACAAGAAATGATCGTCAATTAAACGTCGAACGAATCGACGTCAGATTTTTATCGAAATCATCGAAATCATCGTATAAATGTCGATTCGATATCAATTCGATGACTCATTTCTCAGTGAATAATACTTACTTTTTAAAAATAAAGTTTTTTAAAAATATTTTCTCTGTACGAATACTTTTTGCACTCACTGTATATCAAATGTTATTTGAAAGATAATTTTTGCAAATTTTTGAAACATTTTTGAAATGTGATCATCCTAAATGTTTCCAACCTTTCATTTTTTTAATAATTCTACAAATTTCTTTAACTTTTTCTTAAACGTATTTTACATTACAGTATTTAATCGTAATTGTGTCTCATCCAATTACCTTGAGGTGCCGAAACAGTCCTGGTTAAATTATTATGCTGGTTGATAACGCACGGATATACAATCGAGATTTACCGCGCCGATATCTCCGCCGGACATGTTTCTCGCGATGATGTGAATTGTAAACCGACGCGAGATAAGTGACAACGGAGTCGACAATACGTATCCAGGCTTTGGGCAAGAACTGAGCTCGCTCGCGACAGACGTGTTGCTAGCCGCGCATTACGAACGGTGCCGCAAGAAACGAGACACGGTCGAATGCATTACGCTTGTGTGACGATGACAATGCATGATCCTCGTAACGTTGTTAGGGGCTTGGGATGCATGGTGCGAAGCATCGAGTGGGCACGATACAGCGACTCTTTAAAAAGGTTACATAACGCAAATGTTCATGAAGAGACAGTCGCATTACAGTCTCCAGACAATTACATTTGTTTTATATTTAATTAACTATGTGTAACAACGCCCCTAATGAATAAATATTAGTACCATAAATAATAAAATTAAATTAAAATAAAGTTGTAAAAATTCTTTTTACTACAAATAAAATTTCAAGAAATACGAATTTTATCACATCTCCCCATTTCGATTTGAATATTAATCTTCTGTGCTGTCTCTCTCCCTCTCTCTTTTTTTTTTGCGAGCTGAATGCGTTATTAAAGAATCAATCGTCTCCGTTTTAATATTGCACTAATATTGGATATTGTCTCACTTATTGTTCGTTGACTCGAAAATCATTCTTGGTAATTGAACGAAAAATACATTCACTTATAATACTTATTCGAAGGGAAAGGAACGACAGTTCACGAATTTCCATTAATTTCTGTCTCGTGCGAGCTATATCATCAAAGAGGTTCCATCAATCTTCGATCACCTTGCCCAAGGTCGATTTTGTCTCGCCACTTTTCCCTTGAAGGCTATTCTTCTTTATCGTTTCTAGATGTGCCTCTTGAAAATCGAGATCTTACGATCAACGGTCGAGATGTGAAAGTCGATCGCACATGTACGCAACGATGCGTGGAAATGAAAGATATCTTCCTGGTATAATTTAGAAAAGTACAGAGAGCGAACCAACATAATGTTTCTCGAGGAATGCGCGAACGATGCTTTTACTATTACACTAATTGACTCGTAAATATTTGCGACAATCAAATAACTAAGTATCGCAACGTGTACTTTCTAATATTTAAATCATTCTGGCTTGATAAAATGATATCTCTTTATTTAAATAAAATACTATGTTCGCCACTCTATCATACAATTAACACACAAGTTAATGATGTATCAGCCAATGAGTAAGTCCAAGTATACATATGCGTGACTTTGTCATATAATATGTGTAAATGTAGATTTAGATATCGCGAATAATAATGTCATATTGGCTTACTTAAACAATTATATAAAATAAATAATGAATAACGTAATTTGATAGTGCATACAGTCTTACTTCATGTATATGAAATATCTATTTTAATATCTATTTTAATGTATAAAAAATTTTAACTACTCGATACTTTTTAATATCTCCAAATTTATTGTTACAATGTATATCTAAAAATTGTGTCGACACATATAAATAATAACTGCAATGATAAAATATAATTTTGTATATGTATAAACAAATGTTTCAAACATATAATTATGTATCTTTTAATAAAATTATTTCTCAATAAAAAAACATGGATACAGTAACATTTGGAAAAACCTCTTTAATAAAGTAAGTTAAATACTACTTTAAATATTTTTGCACGAGAGAAATAGGATATATTGTCAGACGTATTAATAAAAAACAATAATGAATAATGAGTTTCAGTTTCACGTTTCAATTTTCACCCTCATTGTATATGTATTTCATTATATTAAAGCCGAACTAATATCACTCATAAAGATAATACCCATTATTGGCGTTTCATTGTGACATAATCACGTCTTTTAGCACAGCGTTAAATCCATATTCGTGTTATATCTATCAACTGCAACGCTCTGGGTAAAGGTATTACGCTATCATGTGTAAATGGAGAAAAATCGCAAGAACGTTAATTTCTCGAATCAACAATTTCCGATCGAAATCGCGTCTCTGTACCTCCGCCAGTCGTTCGGTGCGTACGTAACCGTATCCTCGGGTTATATTCACATACACACGTGCCCGCGCACGTTTACTTCACGGTTATCTCTTGCGGAGCGTGTGCGTTTACTATCGCGCATCCGTGCGCGTCCATTAGTACGTGCGCTCATGCTCACGCACACGCGTGCACACTGCGACTCCATCAGTCGAGTCGCACACGTTCGGTCCGAATGCGGTCGTGCACCGTGCGTTCACACGTCTCTCTCTCTCTCTCTCTCTCTCTCTCTCTCTCTCTCTCTCTCTCTCTCTCTCTCTCTCTCTGTGCGTGTGTGTGTGTACACACATGTATGCGCACGGTCGAGTATAAAGTCACAGCGGGAGCAGAAGCGGCGGCAACGACGAGCACACACGCGACGTAGAGAGAAGAGTTGGATGGCAAAAGGAAGAGCGGACGGGGGGGGAAGAGGGTGAGAAGATGGAGAAGGAGAAAGAGGAGGAACGGTGCACTCTTTCTCTCTCGTCAGCACGCTACGCATACCTAACTTAGGTCATACCGACACGAACGCGATAAGTGTCCCCGCCGCCAGAGTGAAGTAGAGAGGGAGGAGGGAGAAAACGAGTCGCGGAATTCGAGCCGGGGTGGTCCGAAAGTTACGAATCTGCGGACTACGACGAACAGCGAGTGTGAACTCGCCGGCGTCCGAGGCGTCCTCGAATCCAGGCGTGCAATTACGGCCGGATTTTGCTTTGCCCGAGTAATTACGCACCGCAACGTATTTTTGCGAGAATTTTTCGAAATAAGCGCGGCTGGTGAATTAGCAGAAAAGGTGGTGGTTAATTTTCGCTTAAATCGTATGCGCATTATACACATCGCGTTAATACCGAATTTCACTTGAAAAATGATAGCGTTTATAACAGTTGATTTATATTGTTATGCTAAAGTAACCGATAAAAGCTATTTGTACAGTAATATGTAAAAATTGTAAAGAGATATTAGTTTGCATACGCTACGTAATTATAAAATATCGGAATTATTTGAGGTTATTTGAGAGTAATAGACAGTAAAAATAAATGTCTTTGAAAGAATGAAGTATGTATAAGTACGTAAGTTCTATAATTACACAACTTGAAAATAAATATCTGAGAATAGTTATTTTTATCACGCAGCGGTCTTTTAAAAGTAAAGAAAATACTCCTCTTTCTCCTCCTTTCATCTTTCACTCTTATCATCTTCTTCTGCTTAATACGCTTTTAAGATGTAGGTATATATGCAACTGTGCGACTTAGAAATACATCGTATATTATCAATGCGTTAGAATACCGTGGTCGCGCATTCGAAGTAACGTTTGAACTATTTAAAAACTGCTTGAACTGCTCGAAGAGAGAGAGAGAGAGAGAGAGAGAGAGAGATGATTTTCAGACCGGAAAGGTCTCATCTCTCTCTTTCTCTCTCACTGTTTCTTTCTTCTGGCTAACATAAGAAAAGCAGGAAATATCGCACACTTTTACAATATCAAACGGCTCTCTCTTTTTTTTTCTCTAACATCGCAGTATCCGCTTCTAATATCGAAACGAACGGCCGCTACTGCCATTGCGCCGCGGTGCGCACCGATTACATCACCTTGTCCGCTCGCAACAACCGACGGATCAAAAATTACAAGCTGGTCGTAACGAGCGAACGAGCAAGTGAGCACGATATATCGGCATCGTGCATCCGACGAAGGCGCAGCTGTGTCGCCGTTGCGACATTCGCGACAGCAGAAACGAGCACGCAGTTTTATCGGAACGAAAGGTCGTCTCGTCCGTCGGTTCGTTCGTCACACGAAATTAAATTAAACGCCCGCGACTATTTATCGCGTTTTCTCGTCTAACCCGAACTATTTATTGTTATTTATTGTTATTTATAGCCTTTAGCAATGCATTCGCGTCTCATGTCACTCATCGTCGTTAATCATTCGAGAAATGTCTCGATAATAATCGCATTATTTTTTATGTCGAGTACATATTTTTCAGAAATTTTGATATTAATTCGATATTAAATATTGACAGCGAAAGACAAAATTCAACGAAAATTATCGAATTGTTTGAGATATTTAGTGAAAAAATTGACTATTAGCCTGCGATAGCATAAATATATGTAATCTATGTGTATTTTTGTGTAATACATATTCTACTTCCTTTGGCTTCTCAATGATAATTATCAGTTTGATATTTTATCGTTATTGCTTAAAATTTTCTCCTTATATAGTCTTACTACTGATTATGCAGTACGTTTTTATTATAATATTTGATGACTAAAATCATAGACAGTTAAAAAGAGAGAGAAATAATAGGGCTGTGTCTCATTTTCTAAATCTTCAGAACAAAAATAATTAAAACCGTTTACATGGACTATGCTTAATGAATATTCACAAGAAATAATTTTGGGGAAAAGGAAAGAATCGGAGAGGTGAGAGTTATAAAAAGATTCTTTTAAGAATCTCATACGGCTAATATCATAAATTTTAAGTTTTTCCAGTTCGAAGAATCAGTTTACAATGTTAACGAAAAGATAAAGTAAATTAATAAATTAAATATGTATGATTCCCTCCCTCCCTTTTCCCCTTCCTTAAGTTCGAAACTCACAACTCTTGTTTCCCTAAACAAACTCTTGTCCTCCCTAAACAAAATTTTAGCTACTTCCATGACTGAGAGACTGTAAGTAATCGACTGTTTCATTTGAATATTCTTAAATCGTACGATGACACTATTCATCGCTCTTAGTTAACACTCGATAATCGCAATCAAAATCTCTCATGGCATAGACCTTATTTCTTCTTGTGAATCGTCACACACAAATTACTTGCAAACATCCCGAGAGAGGCGACGTATCGATCCATCCGGTGTTCACTGCCCCAAACGAAATCAACGCGCGGTCGAGTTTCGTAATACAAAAAAAAAAAGCGTACACGTAAAAGCAACGGATACGCGTCGCACCGCGACGAGACTAATTATCGTTTTCGTACAGAGATAAATTACGTCGGGCTGGATGCGTGCGTTTACCGACGGGCGCATTCGTTGTTTCGACTGATTTACAGCACGCGATATTGTATGCGGGAACCGACCGCGAGGACGTACTCTCTCGTGGTCTTTCGCGCCGTTATCGTCGCGCGTTTCGGCGCGATATCGCGACGATCAAATTTCGCGAAGCGCACCTCGCGAAGCGAGAACGACCGATCATTTGTGCCGGTAAATCCGCGCGCGGAGACCCTCCCCCATTCATCGCACAGATTCGCGGACAGGCGATTTCGGCGAGAGAGATATTACATATGCGCGAGAATTCGATCTTGGATCAGTCAACGTGTGAGTATATTAACATTGAAATGCTTCTACGCAATGATGATCGATTACATTAAAAATAATCTAAATAACCGATAAAAAAAAATTGCTGTTGCTCTTCGTCACTTGTTCGTATGAATTATACATGAGATGATAAAGGGTATATCACGTAAATTATGCGCACGTGTACTGCACAGATGAGTAACGCGATTAATGTAAAACCTGTCAATGGCACGTTAAAAAAATTGAACTACCTAACGTTAAATAGCTGATCCTGATGACATTAAACAAAATTCTAAATCTATAACTATTAATCATAGAGAAAAGTTATTTTTGAAATAAACTATGATTTACAAATTGATTTTTAAAATACATAATAAAAAAATTGTTAGAAAATAAATTTTTATTTTCACATAAAGATCAGTCAATTTATTGTCTTAAACAACGGCCAACTTAAAATCATTTAAAATCTGTAACAAGCTTTAGAATTTACAAAAAAAAATATCGAATTATATTATTACATTTATTTGTCTCTTCAACGTAATGCATCGCAGCAGCAAAAAACGAAGATATATAAAATATAAACGGCTTTCCCGCGTCGACATACACGACATACACGATGCGATGACGCGAGCGATGACGAATGTCCGCAAATGGCCGCAATCCGATCGCGAGTTGGGCAATAAAAAACTTGAGTCACTTTAAAAGTACTTCGACGACGAAATAGCCATCTCATGGTCGGTTATACAGCTGATGGGATCGCGAGATATTTACGTAAATTTTTGCGGCTGATTCTCACCAAGCAAACAACGCCCGGGCGACGATTGCAATTTAACGGTTATTTAGAAATCGGCAACTACCGCTGCCGTAGCCCGCGATGATTTATATTCTTTTATAATCGGCGGCCATTTCCCGGGCCGATTTAACGACTCCGCCAACCACGGGTTCCAAGAGGAATGTAAGACCGCGCGTCTCTTCACAAGAGAGAGAGTAGAAGTTTGTTACACACAGCGAGCGGCCACTTTTTTTCCATCATCGATGTGTTTCGCCGTGGAAATCGCGATTCAACGCTCTCGCACCAGCATCGAGCTCCGACGTGATCGCGCAATCACAGGAAACAGAGATCCTAACGGCATTGGTTGCCCACGCACAAATTATTGACAACAGGTTCTTACAATGTTTCTCGATATGTACTTGAAGCAGATAACAAGGATGTAACAATTTGCTTTTATCATCCACAAATATCATTATTGGAAAATAAATGTATATATAATGTGCAAAATAAGTATTTCTCTTTATGTCAATTGCGTTAAGCTTATGAGATATAAACTGTCCATGTAAATATATTCGATAATAAATTACAAAACGAATAAAATTAAAACATGTATTTTGGATTGCAGTTGAAAATATTATTTAGACACTAGTAAATTTTAGTAGTGAAAAAAAGAAACATGCATTTGCTAATAATTCTTAAAAATTGATTTTTAAGAATCTAATTTAATATCTTCATTATCAACTACTGCTACAGTTGTTTCCTGTCATATTATACACGATTAAATTGACTTTCCTAGTGATATCGATCGACTAATTACGCAATAAGGTAATTATTTCTTCATCCTTGCGTGACGAAATTGTCTTGAACATGCAATCGGCGCAGATATATTCCTGCCGAAAATTCAGACGGGGCATCTTATATGACAATAGATGCGACAATGCAAATCTTATTACCC
>Ga0157363_1003165_pt1 | contig 14770 bp, 20 predicted proteins | sample AttsexASBM1_FD_111477 | JGI IMG/M metagenome (GOLD analysis project Ga0157363, IMG submission 111477) | Fungus gardens microbial communities from leaf cutter ant in Ribeirão Preto, State of São Paulo, Brazil - Atta sexdens ASBM1 | ecosystem: Host-associated > Fungi > Mycelium > Unclassified ...
AATTTTGATTGAGAAGTTCTTCATGCAACATTGCCGTCACCTTTGCTCCTGTTGTGTTCAACATACTGATTATTGACTGGATTTAACGCTGCACAACAGGGACAGGTTTCATCGACAGTACAGCATCTTACAGCTCAAGGCGTCATTGCCTAGTATGGCAACTGGTCTAATTTCTCGGTGTGACGCAAACCATCAAGGGCCGATCTTAAACAGCTTTGTTGCTAATTGCCTTTCCAAGTAACTAATTAATATTTTAATCCCAGGGCGTCGATCGTTATGCTTCTCTTCGGCACTTTAGTGTGAATATAGGTCATCTCGTCGCTGCTCAAAACTATACTCAAGTTGAATAGATTGTACGTCGTAGGCTAGTCTCTAGTTTCTCCTCGGAGCTTACCCGACTACACATGCTTACGAATGGCTATAACGGTTTGACTTCAGCTAGTGTGAGAGGGTTGATACATACCGAGCAGAGCTATTTCGAGTAAGAAGCTGCCAAGTTGGCGCGACGATAGCGGAAACGATGAAGATTGTGAGATTTTCTCCAACATTGGACGGGATTGGGTTGAATAGACGGTTGTTGCCTCAGGCACATGGTAAATTGGACATAGTAGAACAATGTATTGAAGTGGATGTATCAAACACAGATGTATATAAGTCATTCCAAAGTCATGACATAGTTTCTGAAGTAAAGCGTATAATAAAGTCGGATCAAAATCCCGGGTAAGTAGTACAATTATTTTCACCCGAGCAGGAGATTTTGCAAGGTACGAAGCCTTAAGAAAATCTAAGAGTAATACTAGAGATAGCGTTGCACCAATATTTTCAGGATTACTCAATGTATGACATGTTGGTGGAAGCTGAGCAGGAGCAAAGCATCCTCGATCCTGATGCCAGAATATCGAGCGGCTGAAAACTTTTCCAATTCGGCGTAAAAAGCAGGGCTAGTCATGTTATCGATGGTCATGCTGGTGGCTGTGGTAGCCGTGTCTGCGGCAGCAACTGGTGGAGGGGAGGGTGAGTTATCAGGAGATGGCGTCAAAACCTCGTTATAGTCTTCGTCACTACCGATGTCAGAGGCTGCAGGTTGCATGTCATATTCATTATAGGTGATATGAGAGTCGATGGATCCATCATGTAATGGTGAAGATGAAATGGACCCGAGGGAAGGTGTGCCTGAGCGTGACACTGCTGCCGAAACGGAACTGTGATGGTATTCTTCATCATCACCACTTCCCGACTTTTTCGCTCTTTTCCGTGCCGTTTGACGCAGATTTCGGAACCAATTCGTGACTTTGCCGACATCCCTTTAATGATCATGTTGGCGGCGATTAACCAAATCAAGTAATCCACTTACATGCCGATCTCTTGTGCGAGAGCAGAGCGCTCCTCAATCGTGGGAGTAGACGTTTTCCTGAACAACTCTCTGAGAGCATCAAGTTGATATGGCTCTGGTCGGGAACGACGTGGCCGCGAAAACGATATGGGCATGTTGCCATATGGGGTCGTACTCCGGCGGGAATGTGTTCTCCGCGGCGACATGCCCTCCATGGGAGAAAAACTAGGTGACCGCTGTTCATTTTGATGTGCAAGAGAAGGTGAGTCTATGGGAGGAAGGGGTAATGAAGGATGTTGTGTTGGAGGAGGAAAAGTAGAGTACTGTCGCCTGTCGCGGGAGTAGTCGGAGGGAGGTTTTGACGGAATTGAAATTTCAATATCGTCCCTCTTGATTTTCTTGGCTAAATTATGCTGATATTGAAACCAATTTGTTACACTTTGATATCGCCTAATCAATCCGTCAAAATTTGCTCCGGGCGATGATGGTTACTAACATTACTCACATTCTTATACGTTGAGCAAGAGCCTGCCTCTCTTCAATAGTGGGAAAAGGATTTATGATGTATAGCCTTTGTAATTCCTCAGCCTGGTCTGGAGAAGGCCGCGATCGCATATAACGAGCAGCGTCACTCTGAGACATGTAATATGGCTGCTCAAAATGCAAAGAGGGAGGAAGATCTACAGCCATGGGAGAGGAAGCACGGCTGTAAGCACTTGGAGGTAGAGGATAATCCTCATCGGGATTATCCTCAAATTCCGGCCGATGCGGAGGGTATGATACAGGTGGATAATGTGCTGGGACGGAGTTAGTGTGCTGGGATGCTCCAGCTAGAGCAGCCCCTTTGGAGCGTTTCTTGGTCGATGCCCGTTTGTTCTGGAACCAGGCATTGACCGTTTTAGTCTCCCTGTGATCATGAGTCCAGTTCAGAAAGACATGGACATTGAAACCTACATTCCAAGTCGGTCCGCAAGAACAGAGCGAGCCTCAAGGGAGGGATGCTCATCCTGGTCGAAGAGCTGGTTGAGGGCAACGAGCTGGACAGGGGAATGACGGTGTCTTGGCTTCTTCTGGGAGCGAGAGGGCTTAGACTCAAGGTCGGGGAGGGAGACAGGATCTTGTTGAGCCATTAGAGAGAAGGTGGAAGATTGAGAATCAAAAATATTAAACAAGCGCAGACAGGGCGATACATATAAGAATGCATAATGAATGCAGACGGTTTTAGAAGTCAGTCCGATAGGTATAACGACGACATTCCCACGGGGCCAGTGCTCCATCGCATCTGATCGATCCGGTTTCTGATCACTGTCTTTGTCGTTCTGCAGACCGAAACACGCCTCCTCTCTCTGCGATTTTTGGGCAGTAGCAGAGGCCGCCCTAGAGTCTCATAGCTGTTCACAGGGTGTTTTGCAAAACATTCTGACATGACCAGACCGCACTGCCACCTGCGGTTGTTCTCTCTTCCCGGTGCCCGTAGTTCACCGACGCATTGTCCATTTCCAATAATTTTCTACCAAATCCAGATCATGTGATCTATGAACACTCTGCTGCTACCTCGAGATCAATATTCCGTATCCACGCTCCAATAGAACCGCTGCTTGACGTGGTCAGCAAATAGTCACATTTCCAGCAATGGCAGCAACACCCACAGAAATCCTTCGTGGCGGAGGAACAGCGCTCGCTTTGTGCCCTTGCTCCAGAACCGAATGGCATATGATAGTGTCGCGATAGTTGCAGCATGCCCTGCCCCAACTTGAGCTATTTTCACTCAGCCAATCAAAGAGCTGCGCTATACCTCGAATAAAACATCCGCCAAAGTATATCCTATCCAGATTGTACTTTTCTGCATTCATGTATCTGTAATCGATGATCAAATCAATCAGATTGAGCCTGCACAATGTCGTATCTCGCTGCTCACGCAATCTGTCCAATGTTATTTGATACAGCGTAGAGCAGACTCTTGCTGATGTCTTTTGGAGAAAACGTCTTCTTCTCGCTGCCCCTCTTGAACACTTTGCCGAAAGTGCTAGCGATCGTCGTTGATTTCAGACCAAGTTTACTGTAATCCTGACCATAAATATCCCCAACAAGCATATCGACCGTCGAGTTGTCTCCTCGCTCTGACAACGCCAACATCTCTGTCCGGGTAGCAAATGTCAATGCTCGAGCTGTAAAACGGCGAGAACACGTCGTACCGTCAAAAGTCTTGGCCGGTGTCAACAGGCTTAATAAACCCCACAGCGTCCCTCCTCCTAACGAAGTACCACTCACGCGCTCGAAAACTCCATCCACGTCTACTTTGATGATCGACACACCCGACCCAATGTTCACCAACAAACAAGGCAGCTGCGGCGTCGGGTTCGACTCAAACGAAACGCTGTACCTTGGGGGATCGGGGCTTGGTCGCTCAAGGTCACCATTTGGAGGCTGCAATTGCGGGTGGGCCACTGTTTGGATGAGCTCGTCCGAGAAGTAATAGGCTTCATCTGGAATAAGCGTTATGAATTTGAGTCCTTCAATCAAACACTCCATTTCATCTTCCCGCCTCACTTCCACTCGTAACTGTTCTTTGAACAGCCAGTCAAACTTGAGTGCACCCCCTCCCGTCGTCATGATCTTCACTCCCTTTCGCATTTCCTCAATCGACACTCCATTAACTTGGGCTGAGCGTTCGATCAACTCCTGAATGAATTCCACACACACATTGATGTTATCCGTCTCAAATCGCTCAAAGTTCAGCGATCCGCCTGGAAAATGGGGTGCGGTCCGCCGCAATGCCGTGTCTTTCAACAAGAGTCCATCATCAAGACCCGAGATTCCGTTTCCCGACAAATTCTGGGCATCAAGGACAAGTGGTGTGAGGGCTCCATTGAGTCGTGTAGACGTCGAAGGTGTGGAGGTAGAGGGGATGCCATTCGTGTTCTCATCAGACGGAGACAGTGATCTCGGGGTTGAGATATCACTTGCTGTACCCGATCCTCGTGTGGCAGCTATTGAAGGAGATGAAGGGGGTTCTGATGATCGCGTAAAGTAGACAACTTTGGCTAAAGAACCACCGATCTGCGTGATTTCATTTTTCTAAAGGATGATCTGAACGATGAAACGGGCTCACGTCAACAGCAATGTGAGAGACAGGTTCAATGTAGTTAGGCAAATATATTCCTCTGCTGTCGCGTGTCTAGAAGGTTCAGTGACGTCTGATGGTTGAATATTGTTATGGGGCTGCTTACTTCAGGAGATTCTTCTGATAGAATGACAGCACCTCTAGTGTCGACATGAATGACTTTTGCTGAAGGTAGATATGATGTGGGCGACATTGTTTGGAGCAAGAACAAAAGTGATCAGGGTACATAATATCCATCATGCGATTAGCTCTCTGAATCCCGTATCGTCCGGCTAGCTGTGGTAACTCTGGTTCTGTGTAACATTCTTTCCCTAACCGAATATAGGGTCTTTCTGTTTGGAGATCCTACATCATCGGTTGCTACATTAATTCGACCGAATTCAATTCATTAACACCGTTAATGTATTTGTACCCGAAATCTGCATCTAACCGCCGACAGCTGCGAGAACAAGGTCACAGATCTCCTGCTTCTCCGCGCGGACGCCGAGCTCTAACGTAACACCTTCTCCTCTAGAATAGGTCATACGACACCGCACAAGCACCTTTCCACCACCGCCAGCCACCAAACCTGAGAGCTGTAATGTGTGGACTGACGTTGATGAAGGTGTTTCAGTACCCCCAAGAGCTTCCATATTCAATACCTCAATTATGGAATCGCAAGCAGCTGCAGTGGAGAAATAAGGATGTCGTCATGGTCATCTATGATTACCATACCTTTCAGGCTGTCCATAGCAGATAAAGCAAAGGTTTCAGTTGCATTTGGGCCAGATCGTAGTCGGTCCCATTCGGCACCAAATGTAGCATAGCTAGGGATAATGTAATCCCCACCTGCAGTTAATTCCACCTCCTCCAACTGGTATTCGTCTTCATAACCCTCCTCTTCTGGTTCGCCAGTGGAGGGATCAAGTTCCTTGCTAATAAACTTGAGTGTGCACTGGAACGAAGCTAATGCATATTGCTCAGGATCATTACGCGTAAATGAGACGTAGACGATGTTGGGAGAGGTCGCTGTTGTGAGCGAAGGCAAGGGGATAATGAAATCCTCTGCCAGAAGAGAATTTTCTGATGTCGGTTGCATGATGACAGAAACCTGCTCCAGCACAATGTCCGGCATTGTGTTTGATACATTGAACTGAACAATAGGATCAGCCAAGTACAGTACAGGGACAAAAAAGCCAATACCTGGAATACGATGTGTTCCTTGAAAATGTGTTTGACGCAAGTAACTTGATACTCAGTCTCGCTTTCAGTAAGCTGAACTGCTTTGGCGCTACTGTTGAGAACGGGTCCATATTCCGCAAATTCCGGAACCTCTGCAAGTTGCCGTATATAAGCGGATTGTTGTTCTGCTGTCGAAGGTGCGGCTGGGGCCTCTTGAGCTTTCTTAGGAGTGGGAACACCAACCATATCGAGTATGTTCGGACCTGATTTTCACCACCAGCTCAAAGCCAACACACGCAAATTGTCAACACGCCACTTACGGGCGGCTTCTTGGGCAGCTTGGGCTCGGCTTATTTTGGGTACAATGGATACATCAAAATATTGAGCAGCTGCATTAGGGTCCTTGACGTATGCAACGAGTTTAGTCTCCAAGCTCATGAGCGAGAAGGTTGATTCTATGATGAATGTTCAGAAGTAACATGGATCCGTTAACATACACATTCATCTCACCTGCTTTCACGTAGACATCGGCAAGCTCTGTCCTCTGGAGAACCTTCAGATACATGGCAGCACGATCGCGAACTTCGTCATCCACGTCATCAAGACACCTTGTAGAACGAGACCATTAAGTAAAACACGTTCCTGAACAATCAATGACAAGAATGACAAGAAATAACTGACCTACTCAACAGGACATGTATACTCCTCTGCAGACTAATGTCTGACGTATCGATACCAAACTTGGCCAGACTCGTAACTGCAGCAGCACGAACAGTGGCATTCTCCAAAACGACTCGATTGTAAATGAAACGGATATACTTTGCGGGTTGTGGTGATTTGGGTCCTTCCACGCCCAGGAGATGAAGAATGCGAACAGACAACTTGGTGAACTCGCAATCTTCAATGAATTCACAAAGATGTGACAAAGCTTGTTCTTTACACTCGGAAATGAACTTGATCATGTCGAACACGGCTTCAACAACGGCACGTTTGAAGTCGTAACCACCCTCATCACGGAGAACTCCAGAGAGGAACCCGAGCATAGACACATGTTTTGTAGGGAATTTGAGGCAAAGGGACCGAATGGCATCCACGATAATAACCTTGAACTCATCGCTGATCTCAGCCATAAAACCAGTGATCTGTTTAATGAGTCGATCGACGGAGGCTTCATTACCGGTCTGTATCAGAGTAATTGAATCAGATCATCGCATATGGCGGGTTGAAACAGCTTCGGCTTACCTTAAGAAGAATGGTGATAGCATAAGTAGCGACACTGCGGTTGGAATCCGCGATTAGGTTTTCAAGGTCGACATTGCAAGTTGCCACACTGCTGGGGTGAGACAAAGCAAGTGTGGCCAGGGTACGAGTCGCAGCAAATTTGAGCACAGGTTTAGGTGAAGAGAGGAAAAGCTGCAAGACTATGAAGGTGTGAGCAGAATTTGATCAAAAAGACATTGGATCTCTCACCCGCAATAGCCTTTGTGAGCTGCTGAGGATTAACGTTCTTCATCTCGCAAATAGCCCGGGAAGCCTCGAAATTAACCATATCACTCTTATGACGCAACCATCCCTCAAGGAGATCAAACATTTGCTTCTGGACGCTGAGGGTGTGAATGTTAATTGATATCGTACTGTCACAAGAAAGAACGAAAAGCACGACATACTTTGGGTCTTCCTCCATAACCTTAGCTGCATAACGAATCAACATACAAAGTGCCATTGGGTTCTTCAGGGTTGTGCCTCCACCGTTCTTACCTCCGCCAAGTTGCTGAATCATCTTAGTGACTGCCATTCTGTCTTGTTGTCTGATTTGATACAACAGTCCGAGCCCCTGGTACTGCGTAATATGACTCGCTGATTGGATTGTTTGTGACCCACTTGGTGGATTGCTTCCACCAAATCCAAGATAGCCACCACTCCCACTGGATCCAAAGAAACCACTTGACTGTTTAGCGTTGACAGCCTCTTGTGCTTCGTTCACCCAACGTTTAACAACATCCTTGGCGTTAGGGTAAAGATGATAAGCTGACACGAGGGCAGCCGTGGAGATGGAGGGATTGCGGTCGACGATGGCAGCTTTGAAAAATCGTTCAACACCTTGTACCATTGAAGGCTGTTTGGTGATATTAACTCGATGCTCTGTCAAAGCATCGAAGAGGTGAGACTCACGTCGATGATTCGGCATAACGCCCTGATGGCATTCGGTCGGTAAATGACTTCTGAATTTGGCTGCATATCCTTCATGATACTGCTAGTGACCATAATGACATCTTCTGCGGTAATAGCGAGTTCTTTGATAGCGAGATATACAGCCTGCCTGAGTGCACTCTGGAATTGTCACCACTCAGAAAGCGACCGTATACTCAAGATTATCCACCACTCACATCCTTGTGCTGGAACAACTTTGTAGTACCAAAGAATAGTGTCGTCGCCTCCTGCGCGCCAAAGGTCTCGCCAACATAGAGCAGATAAACGATTCGTGTTAACAGGGCCCTGCATTTCCGTGGACTGATTGGAGAATCATTGAAAACGCGAGCTTCCTGAATAATTGTGGTTTTGTTATTATAGTATGAGCTCAAACTGCTCTCATCCTCCTTCTTAGAGGCAAAAGATAGAGCTAAAGAAGTCATGGGAGGGAGCTGGAGTGCCGTGGACTCGTCCACCAGGCTGTGGAAGATTTATTTGCAACATGTTTGGCATCATCACTGCTCGTCACATTCATCACTTCCAATCTATTTCAATGACTGTTATTCTGCGTCTGGACTAGTAAACTACTCTGCGGGGATGGTAGCCTAAGTGATACTCATACAAGGTTATTAAGGAGGCACGTGAATCAAAACATTTTAGCCTACATTTCAGAAACCATACCCATGCAGAGAAATCCAACCAGACGCGACGCCCTCTCCCATCCCGCTCGCCTTTGACTGAAGGAAGCCAAAGTGGAGGAGAGGAGGACAACAAATGCGGTGGGAGATACGAGAAAGGATCAGCAAAGCAAAGACGCCATGGAAGGAATGTATATGGTGTGAGAGGGCTGTAGAAGAAGTGAAATATGGACAACGGAAAGAAACAAATTCTCCGAATCGATAGGGTACGGGCGCTACAATGAAATTATGTTTGATAACGAGGAAGAAGGAAACGAGGCAACCGTTCGTGTCTCGCCAAGATAAACCGGCGGGCAGTGAGGGTCTGAAAAGAAACAGCGTCCGTATGAATCATGAAGCCAGATAGAGCCATGCCAATGTGTCGGATATAATTGCTGCCCGTCATACTCATATTCAGAACGGGCGTGATATCATGAAGCAGAGGAGACGTGGACGGGATGGAACCAATCGCGCAATCTTGAACCGGGCTGACTACAGGGCGTGCCGACCGAGTCCTGTCCAATAACCCTTCCTCCCCGATGCCTTCCACCCATGCAACTCCTATGCAGTGGGAAATTGATCACCAATACCGAGCGAAAAATTGCACCTGCCCCCCACCCTCCACTCGCTCGGCCACCTGGGATGCACATACCGAACAAAGGCACCGTAAAGTCTTCATTGTAACATTCACCAGAGTTCGGCATCACGACCACGAGTGACACGCTGCTGACCTACAGCACCAGGGGCCTGTTGAGCCTGACGAGTGTGTGAGCGAAGCCTGTAAATTCATAAGCGTGCAGCGAGAAGGTAGTTACAGTCTACTTACATGCGGTCACTGGCGCGATGTTCGTCCTCTTCCTGCACGACCTTCCTTCGACCAGCAGGTGGCTTGGAGCCACTGCTCGCACCAGCGTCCTCTTGAGTGTTGCGTTGAACGCTCCAGTCGAAAATGTAATCATACTGGTAACCTTCACGAACAAAAAGATCACGGAAAAGTTTGCGGAGGTACGAATAATCAGGCTTGTCGTCGAAACGGAGAGCGCGAGTATAGTTCAAGAAAATGCCGAACTCATTGGGGAAGCCACGACAGAGGAGGTCAGTTGGAGTAGTCATCTTCTTTTCCATTATACGGTCATATTTTTGCTTCTTGGTTGCGGCCTTGAGACCTTGCCACGGAAGAGCACCGCGGAGGAAGTACATGAGAACGTAAGCAAGAGATTCGAGGTCGTCGCGACGAGCTTGTTCTACACCAAGATGAGTGTTGATGGAAGTATAACGGGCGGTACCCGTGAGATTCTTGTTCTCTCGGTAAGGAATATGGAGATGAGTCCTATTATCACGGTATTTCTTGGCCAGACCATAGTCAATCACATTGACCTGGTTGCCACGCTTTCCAATGCCCATCAGAAAGTTGTCTGGTTTGATATCACGGTGGATAAAGTTGCGAGAGTGAATGTATTCAATGCGAGAAATCTGAAGGAGACGAAGTGAGTGGAACAAGATATAGACGCGGGTGACGCAGCATACCAACTGATCGGCAAGAAGGAGAACAGTCTTAAGACTAAATTTGCGATTGCAGAAATTGAAAAGATCCTCGAGAGAGGGACCGAGGAGGTCAAGAACCATGGCATTGTAATCACATTCCGTACCATACCAACGAACAAAAGGAACTCCAACGCCACCAGCAAGGGTCTTATAGACCTTGGACTCATACTCGAGCTGAGGATGCTTGGCCTTGACTGATTCAAGCTTGATAGCGACTTCTTCACCAGAGATGATATTGATGCCAAGGTAGATATCACCTGAGCAACACATATAATTAGAGATGGGGCTCCAAGATAGAGAGAGAGTCAGACAAACCGAAGGAGCCTGAACCAATCTTCTTTCCGAGCCTGTACTTGCCACCCACCCGGAGATCAAGTCTGTGTGTGGAGGTATCTGCCATGCTTAGTTGAGGTTTACAACTATGGAGAGAACAGGAGATGAGTACACAGGAAAGGAGTTAGAGGTGAAGGAGAAAGAAGAAAAGGAGAGGACAAGGGGTGGGATTTTGTAGTGTGCTTGGGCCGGAAAGGGCTGGAGAACACGAGGATCAAATGCTGTCACTGGGCGGCTGACGGGGCCGACCAGCAAACTGATTCTCCGGCGCATCCGAGCAGTTCAGCACCAGGATGGCGCATGCTGGCTCGCCACGTTGGCTACTGGCCGAAGGCAGGCCGAGATACACTGGACAGGACTGGAAGCTTGAAGGGACAGCAGGACTAGGAACTCACCAGAAGAAAGAAAGGACTTTTGAAGGAGAATAAGGGTAGAGAGAGAGCTTTAAAGGCGCAACTAAAAGGCTGCAGACAAACCGCCAGCCAAGCTGTGTTGGCGGAGTTTGAATCTGATCGATTGGATCACTCCCCTCGCATTTTTCGTGCTTTTTTATTCTTTTTATCCCCGGACCCCGTTGCTTCGGTTACTTCCTGACAGAGCACTTGTGGGATCCTGGTGCCAGGCTGGGAGGTTTTTTTTTTTTGTTTCGGGTGCAGACCAGTTACCGTCCCAACAAAGTCAATCATTGCCACTTTCAGAACCGTCACGCTAGTTCACTTGTGCCTAAGTAACGACCTCTGGTCCTTCCCGCTCCCTATTATCTCTGGTCAGAGCTGCTGCTCCCAGACTGCCATTCTTTCATTGTGCAAGCAACCTTGCAATTCCTCTGCCGCTCCTTTTCATCTCTATCCATGACTTACCACCAGAATGATCCCTACGGCCGTGAGTTTCTTTTTGCGGACTCACCGCACTCATGCATTGATCCTTACACTTCCATCAGAATACCCCCAGCAGGGTGAACGCAGTGACTATGCCAACTGGGACACAAAATCGTATCAGAGCAGCTTCGTTGGATCTCAAGCACACCTCATGCCCTATGAAATGTCCCAGGTGTCGGTCTCACAGCACTACGTTCCTCCCGTTCCTCCCGTACCCTATCAGCAGTATCCGCCCCAGCAGCCGGCTCAGCATATTTTTCCTCAACACACAGGTTATTCCGATGCACGAGAAAAGCTTCTCAAACGGAGGTCTGTTCGCCAGGTCAACCTTGACAAGGGAAATCTCGTTGTCGAAGTACCTGTACCGAGCTCTATTATCCCTGCCAGTACGCAGGGCTCTGAGCGGGATGAGATGGCCAAGCTGAGGTATACTGCTGCCACTTGCGATCCTGACGTCTTCAAAGCATCCAAATACTCACTAAGACCCTACCTCATGGGTCGTCGAACCGAGTTATTTATTGTTATGACTATGTATAATGAAGATGAGGTCCTCTTCGTGAAGACTATGAATGCGTACGTGAACTTGAAAGCTCTTCTGCTTCGTGCCTTCATGTATCTCTGCTAGTGTCATCAAGAATATTGCTCATCTCTGCAGTCGAGATCGCTCCAAAACGTGGGGCAGAGACGGTTGGAGGAAAGTCATTGTCTGCATTGTTTCTGATGGCCGAAGCAAGATTAATAGACGTACCCTTCAAGTACTTACTCTGGTGGGTACTTCCGTCAACCATTTACCGTCGACTCAACATTCAATCATCTCCATCAGATGGGTTGTTACCAAGAGGGTATCGCCAAGGACTCGGTTGCCGGGAAAGATGTGACAGCCCACATCTTCGAGCAAGTCTTTTTTTCCCTCGTGATTGAAGTGGTTGTTGATGCTGGTGGCAGGTATACTACAAGTGTCGTTGTTACAGAGACCGGTGAAGTGTCCCAAGGGACATGTCCTGTTCAAGTTATCTTCTGTCTCAAGGAGCAGAACAAGAAGAAGCTCAACAGTCATCGCTGGTTCTTCAACGCCTTCGGTCCCATCATTGAACCCAATGGTAGGCTGTTGTTCGCTGCTCGACGTACTGTGCACTTAAATTGACAGTTTGCATCCTCCTGGATGTTGGTACCAAGCCCACGGGAACATCCATCTACGAGCTCTGGAAATGTGAGACAACCAGTATTCTCGCAATAATCCTATATTTATATGAATGCTTATGACAGGCTTTGACAAGCATTCAGGTGTAGGTGGTGCTTGTGGAGAGTAAGTCCCGATATTGTGTCAGGGATCCCTATACGAGGTTAAATGAGAGGTTAGGATATGTGTTGACGTAGGCCGTGGCTGCAGTCTCTTATTGACAAGTCCCCTTGCAGCCTCCCAGAACTTCGAGGTAGTTTGGATACAATATTTTACTTTAAACGTCGCTTATTATGCTTCTGATTGTAGTATAAAATTTCTAATATCCTTGATAAGCCTTTAGAGGTGCGTCTTTGTGTTTGTGGTATTTCTAGACTTCATAATGTTCACTTTTAGAGTGTATTCGGCTACATCAGCGTGTTGCCTGGCGCATTCAGTGCATATCGCTACAAAGCTCTCCTCAATGGCCCGGACGGAAAGGGGCCTCTTGCGTCCTATTTCCGAGGTGAGACTATGCACGGCGGATCTAGTTCAGCAGGTCTCTTTGAGGTAAGTTTAGATGATTGATCCGCATAGAATGCGTGAATCTTACGATCAGTTAGCGAAACATGTACCTTGCCGAGGATCGTATTCTCTGTTTTGAAATTGTCACCAAGAAGCGCGAGGCCTGGACGTGAGTCTCATACATGTCTCGGCTAGTATCCCCTCTTGACTTGAGATGTAGCCTCAAGTATGTCAAGTCTGCCAAGGCGTCGACTGACGTTCCGATCACCGTAAGTACCCTTGTTTTCGAAATCATTTACGGCTCAACGTTTTCGGAGGTACCGGAGTTTATCTCTCAACGCCGTCGTTGGTTGAATGGTTCTCTGTTCGCCTCAATCCATGCCACCGTCTTTTGGTTCCGGATCTGGTCATCTGGACAAAACATTTTCCGCATGATTCTTCTCCAGGCAGGTCGTCCCAATTGTGGTTTTTATCCTTTGTTCACTTTGTACTGTGTAGATTGAATTTATTTATAATGCCGCGCAGCTTTTATTCACATGGACCTCCTTGGCTAACTACTACCTGGCCTTTTTCTTTGTGAGTCCTTGGAGTCTGGTTCGGGAGAATTCACTGACATCCACTTGGTCATAGTTGGTTTCTTCCGCTACCGCCGATGTCCAAACGGATGCATTCAAGTTTTTGAGTCGTGGTGCAGGAAAGGCCGTTTTCGAAGTCTTCCTGAATCTCTATATCTGTATTCTCTTCGTGGTTCTGGTTTGTTCTCTTGGAAATCGACCGCAAGGTTCGAAATGGGCATATACGATTGCGATGTTGTTGTTTGGACTTTGTAACGTCATCACAGTGTGGTGTGCTGGATACACTGTTTACCTTGCGGTTCCGCATGACATCAAGGGTTGGGAAGATTTTCCAGAGTGAGACTATGCAAAGTTGCAAGAATGGGTTATTGATTATTGATTTCTTTCAGCTTAATCCAGCACAATCGAACGTTCCAAGAAATATTTGTTGCTGTCCTTGCCACCTATGGTCTCTACTTTATCAGCTCATTCATGTACTTTGAACCCTGGCACATGTTCACCTCGTTCGCGCAGTACATGTTTTTGCTGCCGTCCTACGTCAATATCCTCATGATGTATGCCATGTGTAATTTGCATGATGTAACATGGGGTACAAAGGGAGATAACGGAGCTGCGAAAGATCTTGGAGGGGCTAAAAAAGTGAAAGGTGATGATGGAAAGGTGATGATAGAAGTGGAATTACCAAGTGCAAGAGAGGATGTTGAACGACTTTGGAATGCGTCGAGAAGTGCGTTGAAGATGAAGGTACCGTTGGAGAAACAACATAGAGATGCTGTTACGAAACAGGCAGATCGTGATAGGAATAGTAGGACGAATGTTGTCCTTGCTTGGGTTGGCTCGAATATGTGAGCCCCCCTTTCTTTTCATAGGCGACTAATTATATATATATTAGGTTGTTGATCCTTGTCTTTACATCCAAGTCATTCCAAGATTGGGCAGCAGCCCATATCACTACTGCAGGAACTGCATTCAATCCATATTTGACTTTCCTCTTTTTCGCCTTGTAAGCTTTTCTTTTTTGAATGATGGTGGGGAATATTGACATTTTTTTCTCCTTCAAAAGTGCAGGTCTATCAGCAATACGTTTCACAGGATCATTTGTATATCTTCTACTCCGACTCATCGGTTTCTAAAAGAAGAAGAAGAAGACGACGACGTCGATGGATGATGATTGTGAAATGTAATTTGTGGACTTGTGTGTGTGTGTGTGTGTGTGTAGATGTAGATATTGTTTTTAATTTTTTGGAAAAATTGAAGGAAATAGCAATAA
>Ga0157363_1003167_pt1 | contig 14764 bp, 3 predicted proteins | sample AttsexASBM1_FD_111477 | JGI IMG/M metagenome (GOLD analysis project Ga0157363, IMG submission 111477) | Fungus gardens microbial communities from leaf cutter ant in Ribeirão Preto, State of São Paulo, Brazil - Atta sexdens ASBM1 | ecosystem: Host-associated > Fungi > Mycelium > Unclassified ...
AAAACACACACACACACACACACACACACACACACACACACACACACACACACACACATACACACACACACACGCACACGCACACACACACACACACACACACACACACGCACACGCACACGCACACATACACACACACACACACACGCACACGCACACGCACACATACACACACACACACGCAGACACGCACGCACACACGCGCACACACGTAACAACATTAATGTTAATCTCTATCAAATGCTGTTTATTTCATAAAGAAGATTTGCGACATGTGAAATGACAGAAGAGATTTCCAATATATAAAATAAAGACATGCACAAATGATAGATATAATTAATTAGCGTTGTTTTAGAATATTTATTGAAAGAATTATGTAAAGAGTCGAAATGTCTGAATGTATTTTATAATTTTTTACAATTATATCTTTATTTATTATAAATATATGATTTGATACAACCAGCCGAGCTCTAATAACTCTTGATTTATACTTATTTGAATTAAATAAAGATGACTTGTGCACCAAGATTCTGGCAATTAATTCATTTATAAGAAAGGTCTATAGATGCTTTGATGTGGATTTTCATAATCATTCCACGCATCAAAATATCATACAAAATTTAAAGAAAAATTAATAAGAAAATCAAAATTATTATAAAAATATGTATTACTATTATTAATAAAACTTTTTTAATTTATTGACTATTTTTTAATTTATTTTTTATTAAATGTAGAACGTTTACGTCAATTTGAAGAGAGATTTTATACTTTTAGCTAAGGCTGTATTTTTTAATTTGATTATTTCGTATAAATGTATAAATGTATAAATATAATTGGTGTATAAATGTAAAATAATATGTTGCTTGTTTAGATTTTCTTTCGTTAACTTCATGAGCGGTCTATGAAGTACTCTGTTCATGTACACAAAATACAATCATAGAAATTCAGGTAAACGGATAACACATACATACATGTGTTCATACGTACATACGTCGGATACATAAACTCACACGTTCTAATATTAAAGGCGCATCCTAACGCAATAATGTCTCGACAACTCTGATCCGAGATGGGAGCAGTTTTTCTTGGTTACGTCGACGCGAAGATGTTCCATCTACCCCGCATACGAAGCTCCGCGCAAAGCTTTGTCCCCCGACAACGAATCGTCTGGAGATAAACGACTCTACGCTGTCGATTTTGGCAGATCGTCTGGAAATTCATTTTCACCAAGAAATGTTAAACGATTTATCATAAAGTTACTCGCTGGCGCTATTCCTCGTGACAAGATTAATAATATAATCAAACAATATAATCAAAATGATAAATTTTTAGAGAAGATTGTTAGAAAAATACACGAATATCAGATAAGAACTTTTCTCGTTTAATTTTTTGTTAAATAGTAAAAGTATATGCTCGTATTAATGTAAAAACAATCCAATATTGATAGATCAGTGATTGAGCCAAAAACATAAATTTAAAATAATTATTTACAAAATAACATAGAAAAATAAATTAAAAATAAAAGGAATTGAATATAAAATATATTTCGGGATCACCAGTCCTTCTTCAGTCAAGAATTAAAAAATGGAAAACTAATTTGACATTAATCATCAATTAAAAAATGGAAAATTTTAATTTAGTGAGACAAAAACATACTTTTGAGCTGGATTATTCTATTGTATGCATAGTCACAGTTCGTAATGAAGTGATCTTATCGATAAAATCACTGGTATAGAAGTTAGTCATTTCAATGGAAGAGTAGTTAAAAATTTCAAAGATTGAATAATGTCCCGGCTTTATGCTACATCAATGCAAAAAAGTCATCATCCGTTATTGTTCAGCGAGAATTAATAACTAAAATTTAATTTTTGCGTGAGTGTTAATATATTCAATCGAGGTATAAGGCAACTCTATGTAAATTCGATAAATTAATTAAAAAATATATATGAAGGCAGAAACATTAAATTCCATGTGTCAACGCAATCAATACTCAGATTCAAATGTAAAATCAGTCTACAGGACAGACAGTAAAAACTTTAACATGTATTTATTTGTTATTATTATTTCGAATGGACATAATAAAATATGATTCGTCAAGATTTTTAGTTTCTTTTTATAAATTAATTCTCTTCGTTTGTTCTTTAATATACAGCATTTCTGAAATTCTTCTTTTATTGTAATTATTTTCCAAATTTAAGGTTTTAGTGCCTTTCCAATCAAAAAAATGGTTATAATGCAATATATGTCTATATAGCACCGATTATTACGCAAAATTTTCAGAAATGTTTCAATCTTTCATATCTTATGTGCAACAATTCTGAAAGGAATCTGTAATATGTCATATGAAATGTTTTAACAGAAGTTTTTTTAAAATCTATCATATATAAATAAATTGAAAAACACATTTAAACAGAACAAAAAATCATCATGTTAAAAATCCGAAATATTTACTAAAAGTCAATTTTTAATTAATCATGATTCAATTTAATGTTATTTGTCATTTTAATGTTACTGTGACTTGTTCTACTTTAAGGCTGTATTAGACGTACAATCCCTGCAAAGAAATTAAATTTGGAAGTATGTTTAATTTATACTTTAAATAAATTATATGAAACATATGAAAGTTGTGTGAATAAGATTATATTTTTGTTTAATAACACATTTTTTAGTTTATTAATTTTATTTGTTTTTATTTTTATTATTAAAAATAAAAGTTTAAAAAAATATTTAAAAATTTACATTTTTCCTTTATAAGTAGGGGCGACTGTAGTCAGTAAACTATAGGAGTAAATAGAATAATCGAGATTACGTTATAAACAAATCGCGCAAGACGCGCGTGTCTGAACACGCAACGGCAATTGCCGCTCAATCTGTTACGAGATCTCGAGGCGAACGCGTCTGTATTAGAAATTACGCTATTCTGGTGAAAATTTTTCTCAGGATTTTTCATATAATTTTTCAGAATTTCTTTATAATTTTATAACTTTCTCATATTTTTTATACAAATTGGAACATTTCTCAGAAAATCTACATCTTTTCTCAGAATTTTTCATATGTATTAATTAAGAAATATCGTAAGATTTTTAAGATTTTTTTGTAAGTATAATTTCTGATGTTACAAAATCTAAAAAATTAAAAAATTCTTTTTAAAAATTATGGGATGAGAAATTTCAGATTTCATTTGTATGAGAAATTCTGAGAGAAGATGCAAACTTTCTGAATATTTCTGAGTATTTTTGAAAAATATTTCAATCGTATAAAAATTATGAGAAAAATTTTCATCATCATAATTAAAAAAACTTTAAGAATAAAAATATTCATTTACGTATACAATTAAAAAAAATTGTACGTAAGTGAATATTTTTATTCTTAAGTTTTTGTTCTATATATATATAATTCCGTATATATATATATATATATCCGTATATATAATTATCCGAGATATTTAATTTCCATTTAGATAGTAAGTGTAGGTCTTACTTAATAAAATCCAATAGATTTTTTTGTTTAGCTATCTTTGTTATCATATAACATTAATGTTTTTAAAAAATGAACAGATAGGGCTAGTTAGCTGATCACAACATGGGACTATATGATTAATTTAGCGATGATTCTGATAATATCTACTCTTAAACTTCTTAGAATGAAATCTCACTATAAAAGAATGAAAATACAGTCAGTTTTGAAAAAGAGTGAAAAAGAGTGAAAATGTTTCACTTCTTGAAAAAGAATGGCAATATTTCATTCTTCTAAAGAGATTTATCTCAGTGTAAATGTTATAAGTTTGGTTCCCTCACATCCAATCTCGATAAAACTAGACTCATTCGACGTGTTTTTGCTCAAAACAAACGAATTTAGCAAAAAGAAGCATTGTTCTGCCTTGCGAATCGAAATATTAATCGTTAAAATTTATTAGGTTAGAGAACCTGTCATTCGCTACGCTTTGTGGTAAAAACATTAATAGAGAATTTATAGAAAAATCTTATCGTTTTGAATATGATTTGTAAATTCACTAATTTGAATTTTATAGGAATCTTGTACAAATTTTATAAAATCCAATAAAATATGATAGGATTCATATCCGATCAATCGTGATGCTCTCACGAAGTCAACAATAGAAAATGATACAAACTTACAGAAAAATAATACAAATTGATAAAAATCCTATAATTATCAATCGTTCTCTATCGACTTTTTTTATCAGGACGATCTCACTCTGTTCCATACATAGCTGTATTTTCACTCTCTTTGAAATTTCACTCAAAAAAATTTAGAGAATATTCTTTTTTATTTTAAATGCATTTATAATGCAATAATTTTTGTAATTTTAATAAATTTTAATAATAAAAATATGCAATAGTAGTTAAATTACAATGTATAAGAAATTTTTCATACGTGAATATGTATGAAATATATATAAATATACATAAATATATATAATAATATAATAAATTATATGTTTATGAACATTTATATATAAACATATATAAATATTCATAAACATATATAATTGTATATGAAATATGTGCATGTATTCTTTTTTCTTTTGCAAAATTAAAGAAATGTGATAGAAATAATAATAATAGCGTGAAAACATTAAGAATAATTAAAAGGATAATTTTGTGAACATGTGTATATAGACACATTCGAAATAAAAGGTAACTTATCGCATTATATATGTTTATTATAACTGTTCGGATAACTATTCGGATTAGATAAATTGTTATTTATCTAATAACAAGATACAAAGTTATACTTTTAGAAATATATTTTAAAATGTATTTTTATAAAAGTTTTAAACATGTTTATAATACATATGTATGTTTAAAATACATTTTTATGAAAGTTTTGTTGATATGCAAAGATTAAATATATATTAATTGTAAACTTTGCAGTCCACTTCATCTGGGCGAGGAGCAGCCTAATACTGTATCAGTACTGATGAAGCTGATGAGCAAGGTTTACGAGACGTTGGCATTCCAAGAATGGAAGGAAACCCGCGAAACGCATAATCTTTATATAGAAAGCACCCGTGAAAGCCTCAAGAATATTAAATAAATATTTTGTTTGTTTACTGAACAACTAGTTCATGCATCGCAATATAATTCTACGTAAATAATTTTAAATATATAATGTATGCTTATATTAAAAAATAAGACTTTTATCATTTATTTTATATTACATTCATATATATTTTTTTGACACAGATTTAAAAAATACTACTATTTATTAAAATTTTCAAAATAAAAGTTCTGCGATATTTTCAGTTCAAAATTGTATATACAATATCTTCATTAAAAATAATCAAAATTTAAATTTAAGAAAAGAGTTTTAAAGCTTAAAATCTTTACTTTCGAATGATTATATTTTTTGCATTTATGTGAGTGTTTTTGTAATTTTTACATATAAAAAACTACAAGTTGAGAAAATTGAAACATTTTTTTGTACTTTGTAGATCTGCGTGTAAAAAAATTTTAGCAAATTTTTGATTATCGTGAAAACTTGAAGTTTTCTCTACAAAATCGTTTTAAAAATGTTCCTGTAATTTTTTGTTCTTGAATTACTCGCGGATTAAATAAAAAGAAGCATTTTGACTTTGATTGTTCATAGCTCCATTAAAAATCATTGTACTGTAATAAAAAAAATTGATTCGATATCGAGCGACACATTTGCCAATTAAAAAAAAAATAAACTATATAAATGTGAGCTAAAAATATGATATCAACTTTCTTTTAACCATTGCGCAATAATTATAAGGATAATAGTATCACATTTTTAACTCAAATTTGTACATATTTTACATTAAAAAAAATATATCATTTAATAAAACAATACCATTCGATAGAACAAAGGTTTAAGAATTATGATTTATTAATTACGATGCGATTTTTAATTGACTTATAAGCAATCAAAATCAGAATGGTCTTTTATTTAATTCGCATGTAACTTGGTAACAAAAAGTCGTAGAAATATTTTTCAAAAACGAACTTTTAGGAAAAACTTTAAGCTTTCACGTTAGATAGAAAATTTCACAACGAATATATTTTGTATATAATTTTGAGCTAATAGAATATCACAGAACTTTTCCTTCAACCCAATAACTTATGATAAAGTAAACCATCAAATTGATCATATTATTTTTACGTGATTTAGAGTAATCTGTAATTTTTTCATAATTTTGTTATCATTTTGAAAATATGTATAAAACATCCTTAATTGCGAAAAACTTTTGTATATGAATAATGACATTGTGTGAAAACTGCAAGTATGACTTTGTAATAATAATTATGATTATGTGCTTATACACCATTACATATAATATGATTAATTAATCAAAATAGGAGATATAATAATTATTTTTGAGAAATACTTTAAGTTCATTTCAATAAGTTTTATAATCTATAAACAAATCATAAAATTCTTAATGAATTTTACATACTTTAGAAGTGAAAAATATATGTTTAATTAATACTTAACAATATTTAAATTTATTATGTCGACATAATAAATTTAAATATTATTTAAGTATCAATCAAGTATATATTTATTTTATATTATTAAATATTATTATATTATTATATTAAATATTATTATATTATTATATTAAATATTTATTAAATATTATTATATTAAATATTTATTAAATATTATTTTCATAGTACTAGAAATAAATGAAATCTTTTTGATAATATTTCAAAAAAATTGTAAATTCTTTCTGTAACCTTTCATCAAGATTTCATATGCAAGAATCATGAACATTTTACTATTCTGTCTCTAGAAATGTTGCAGATATATTTCGCAATTTTTATGATATTTCACTTTTCAGTTGAAATATTTCTAAGATATTTTCGAAAACTTTCGGTGTTATATTGGTGTAATGTAATGACAAGTATCTAGACGGATCTTGTCTAATATTATTTCTATTGATTCTAGTTCTATATTCATTGATTCTAGTGCCAAGTTATCTTTTTGTATGTCCTACGTATGATGCACGGCAATCATTGCAATTTATTTTCTAAATTTGAATAAAAAGGTTCGTATAATTGCTACGCAAATTAAATAGAGTCGTGACTTATTTCGAACTTATAAATGGATGAATTTAAACATAAGGTACAATGAAATTCAATATAAAATTCGAAAAAACAAATTAATAGATTAACATAAAATATAACAAAATTTAATATAAAATTCAAAAAAACAAACGTTTCGGTTTACAAAGCCTTTTTCAATGATTACAATATCAAAACGATAAAACATAACAATTATATGAAAATACTTATAGTAACAGTGACGATGTGTCGATTTATATAAAAATGTCAATGTAGCAAAGTTAAATTGATAAGATTAAATTATAAGGAAAGAGATACTTCGGTCAAAAATAGTTTACATTACGTCCATGAGTAAAAAAGTTTTTTTTTCAAATTTATCAGTTGAAATCGAGAATCCAGAATGTCGCAGACTTGAATCAGATGATTTGAGAATTAATACGATACAATTATTTTATAATATTCTGTAGAAGAAAAGAAATTATGAATAATATCTTAATAAGAATATGAAATAAAGTATCAAATCATAACTCACATTAATTTATATAAAATACTGTATTGAAACACTTAAACGGAGATCTAACAAAATACATTAAGAATTAAAAGTGACTGTTGACTGTTACTCGATTGAAAAATGATTGATATAATGTATAGGTCAAATGAAAGTCAATAAAATCTTAATACAAGCCTGTTCAAAACTGTTACAATTTATGTTCACGTATATCGTCAAGTATGTTAAAATAAAAAATATCCAATAACTCAGTATCTTTCATTAAATTTAAACCGTTTTTTGTTCTTTTATATGAATCATTTCAGAAATATTTATTTTGCTGTAATTTTTTTCAATATCAAGGATACTAACATTTTCTCAATTAAAATTATTTCAGTGATGTTATGTTTCGTGATTACTGAGTGTTTGGACTGGTCTAATTTTATATGTTTTATTACGATATTCTTTAATTCTGGGCTGTAGTTGTCTCTTTTGTTTGATCAACGTCAGAGGCATCACAATTATTGCAGTTTAATTTATGTATACAACGTTAATATTTTTTTATGTTGTTTTTTTGTCTTTATTGTACTTTGATGAATTTATTAAGTTTGTTTAAGCACCTATAGCCGACCAAATTTGTAGATTTGTTGTGATTTGTAATTGACTTAGTTTTATTGGTCATAGATCTTCTTCTCATCGGTATCTCTGGAATCTGAGTTTGTGCTATTAGTTATCAATGTAGATTTGTTAATAACCAAATTTTTAATTTTTCTATTAATACAATTAAAATTCTTAAAGGATCGTTATCTTTAAGAATTTTTATTATTAGTTCTAAATTCTTATTGTAAAATGTACGATTTGATGATAAGATCGCTCTGTGTACAAAACTAAGTATAGTTCCAATCTTGTGACATGTAGAATGTAGAAACTCAAAAAAAAATAACAAATACCTGCTCAAGGCCTTTTTATATTATCAAACCAAAATAATTGTATTATCCTTATTGATAATCGATAAATCAAGAAAATTCAAGATTATTATAATAGAAGTTCTTAAAAATAACAATTCTTTAAAAATGATTTTTAATTATATTAATAGAAGAATTAAAAGTTTGGCTATTGATAAATCCACATTGACATGTTATTGTTGTTTATATTGCAATCAATGATGATGTTGACACTGATATTTGTTTGTCTAATACTGTCTCTTTTATTTCTACACGTGTTGTTTTTTCTTCTAAAAATAAAATGTTTTAGTATCCATAGGCATTTTATTATTTTAAATAATAAAAAGTACAACTTTTGACATAACATAATAAATAGTATTAAGTATACAGGTAAGATTCTATCTGAAAAATCAATAATATGGTATGTATTTTGATATTGTAGGTATCTTCGTAAAACTCAATATCCATAATATTTATATTTTCGGTACTTTCTTCTTTTAGAACCAGAAATTATTTTTATAATCTTGTTTGTTCATAATTTAGGAACATGTCCCTTGTAAAATGCAATTTACATACTCTGTAATTATTGTATAATTTAATAGATATCGATAATAATAAATAATTTTCTTGAGTATAATTTGTTTAAATAAAAAATAAGTACAATAATAAATTTCGGTGGAATGAGATGGAAACATTAGACTCCGAAAAAATTTTTAATAAGTGATTAAAATCAGAAATGTTACACATCAAGGAACAACGTAATAGTCATAATAGTACATTTACAGATACGGAAAAGTTATACTTTGCGTATTTTACGGTTTTTAATAATTATTAAATATTATATTTTTTAACTTTATACCTTAATTTTAATACGTGACATTTGTTTAAATTATAAACAAGTATTTGTAGTCTTTACTAGAAATGTTGTGTCAAGATGTATACTTCATGTATATTCTCTAAATTTATCTTTATTTTATCACTGTTATGAAAAAATTTTTTTATCTATGTAATTTTAATTGTGTAATGGATTGTAATACTTATGATGAATGTAGAAGGAATATCTTTTAAAAATAATTATAATTGCCAATATATGTGTTTAATATTAGATGTGGGAAAAAGTTCGTGGCGTTTTTCCCATTAGATAGCATTAAAATAAACGTCACGAACTTTTTTCCCACACCTAATATGTGTTTTTCAATTCATATTCGGTTTCAGTTGTGATTCCAATAGTCAACAGGAAACCCATACATTGCATGAAAAATTTGATTGTGAAACAAAAATTTGTGTAACAATGGATAATTCATTTTGAGGATAATTCAAAAAGAAATCAAAATGTCAAAATATTCTATTATATTATGGCTGCATTCATCGAAATCGCATCAAGGTTTATGGAATAAATTAAATAAATATAAGATAATCGCACTATTAACTGCGTTGATTACTACAGCCTTTATTACTTTTTATTATTTAAAAAATGAATAATTTCAAGATTCAATAAATTTTTTCAATTTAACAACGAGGATAAAAAGAGCTAATGAACCAAGATAATTACAATTAATATATACTAATCTAATTGTCTAACAATAATTAAACGTACCGTAAACATTTCGAATTTAGTCATCTTCAGTGTGACAACAGAGGTCACAATAATTCATAAGAAAAATACAGAAATTCGATTATCACATTGACCTGAAATATTAGCAAAAATATTGTTAAATCCTCGTTATTTTTATTTTATTTTTTGTTCATATGTTTTAACGTCAGTTCATATATAATATATATATGCATAAGTTATACTACTTCACCTAATTATATAAAGCTTGATCTATAATTGCATAAACATAGTTGTAAGTATCCAGATAGCAAAGCCTACAGAGACTTTGAGCAAAACATGCTATCAATTTTTGATTGAGATATAGAAAGGCAACAAATTGCACACAGAATTTGTCTGACAATGTCAGCAAACTGCTATTAGAAATAGAACAAAGATGTCTACTGACATGCTTTGCTAGCAGATTGATAGCAGAAATCAAATAATTTTGCAGCTCCTGTTCAGTTTCTGTTGCCAGTCTGTCATTAAATTTCCAGTGAGCGCAGATTACCATATGTTCGATTTCTGCCATCAATCTGACATAATGTATATCAGCAGGCTCTCTCGATAAATTCATAGCCAAATGCAGGCACAGATGGCTATGGTTTTGTAATAAGAATCTGCGAGTTTGCTGTTAATTTTCTTGCAAACTCGGCAAATTAGGCAATTGTAGATTGGATTTTAAAGAGATAATTAATCTAACTTTCCATATCTAACGTAAATATAAAAACAAGTATACAAATATACACTAAATCGTTTTAATTACGCTTCAACATAATTAAAATGTTAGATCTAGTTGACATCTAGTTCTTGTAAATAATCTGAAAATATTTAATATTATAGATAACACTACTTTCTTATATCTTTCGGAAATCTAAATAGTGTTTCCTTTCGCCTTCGTTCAATACTTATACTTTCACAATTTTTAAAAGCACACAGATATTCGCTTCTGTTCATAGTGTTCGAATCATGCCGAATGCTGACTCGTTGGTCTGTGTTCGTCTTTTCGGGATGAAAATCCCTAAAGGATGCTATATTATTGAGTGTGCATTTTCATCATGCGCGAATGACAATCATTTCACTAATTTTGGCTTGAATGAACTTACTGTGTATTTATACTGTGAGAAAGTCGGAGAAGTCGCAGAGGCACTTAGTGTAGCGCGGAAGGTCCTCTGGACTGGAAATCAAACGGGTGAAGGCTAAGGCCTAGTTAACACCATTGACAAGGATTCCAGAGGGTACTCCTACAAGTTCGTGACGGGTAAGTTATGACCATGGGCCCCCCCCCCCTCTGTGACGGAGGTTCTCGACACTCAGTCTCTCGAGAGTGGTTGGTACATTCCCAACCAGAAAATTGGAGATCCCACCGAGGATTTAGTTTCCCCTGAAAACTGGGGGGAGGAGCTGGCTATAACGGCGGAGGAAATGAAGATGATTTTCGCCCGTCTGAAAGGACGTCCTCGAATACCTTGCCTAGATGGTGTGCCGAGTCGAGTGTGGCATACGGCGGTATCAGAAATTGGAAATCGCTTCAGGCACGTCTTTACCTGTTACCTGAAGGAAGATGTTTTTTCCCCAGAAAGGGCGAAGCTCGTCTTCCTGAAGAAAGAGGACAACCTCTCCGCGTACAGATCGATTTGTTTATTCGATGAGGGCAAAATGCTGGAATGCATGATAGTGGGCGGTATCGTCGGTCATATGTCTCAGAAGGGCCTCAATCTCTTCGAAGGTCAATGTGGGTTTCGGGAGGGACGCTCGATTATTGACACCATCAGATTCTTCTCGGGGCACATAACGGAGGAGATGTGGCTATTGCAGTGGCATTGGATACCTCCAATGCCTTCAACACGATCCTCTGGAGGTGGGTAGTGGAGGCGCTCAGGGCTCCATCATCTTGTGCCTTCCTACTTAGTCGGAGTCATCGAAGATTACTTCTGGGACAGGTGGTTGGAATACCGAGACAAATCGGTCTGTCAGTTCAACCCCTTGCTATGGTACGACGCTGTCTTCCGTACAATATTCTATTCAAACTGCCATGTGGTTTGTTACGCAGATGATACTTTTGGTGTCTGGGGGGACCCTCTTGAAAGGGCGACCAGGCAGTGGCATGCGTTGTCGGCGTAATCGAAGAGCTGGGCCTGAATGTGGCCCCCGCAAAAACAGAAGTGATCTTCTTCCATGATGGAAGTCGTAGAGCGTCGCCTCAGGTTTGGATCAGGCTAGGAGATATTCGAGTCCCGATAAGATTCACGATAAAATATCTGCAATTTCACCAGAATGATCGCTGGAATCGTTGACCATTTCAACATCATAGCTCCACGATTGGGCAAAAAGACCGACACATTCTATGGTCTGATGCGCGGTATGGGCCCAGATGCAAGACATGGGTACGATTCTGGCAGTCTTCTACGACGCGCCAATATAATAGGGAGCCGCGCTATCAAGCCAGGCCATTCAGGCCATTCAACGAATGTTACATAACACCCAAAAGAGGTTGGCCCTGTGAATGGAACCCTGCGACCGGACCGTATCCTACGGGGCAGCCATGATTCTCGCGGGAATTACTCCTGCGGAACTAGTAGCGGATGCCCTGGTGAAAATGTACACCAAGATGAGGGTCATCCGTCTGCGGGGAGGGGAGGGACAGTCCGAGGGATCATGAAGCATATAAGGAGACAAGCTCAAACAGACTCCCGACGAAAGGACCTTGGAGGCCATCCTCCTTTGCTTCGTTAATTGGACAGACAGGGGATGGAGGGGGGGGGGAAGGTACTATCGCATAACGCAAGTGTTCACAGGGCATGGTTACTTCGGTGATTATCTGCATCGAGTAGGAAAAGATCCGATAGCCAGCGATGGACAATACTTTGAATCATAAAATGAATCATATAACCAGTTTTTTACAATAAAGCCTCGAATTTCGGAAAAAAAACGGCGGAAGCAAAGTTGTACACCTAATAGTATAAATAAAATATAAACGGAAATATAAACATATCATTCTAAATATTAAATAAATATTATAATAAATAATATTGTTATGTTAATATTATACTGATATTTATACTTCAACAATAATACAAGAAAATGATTTTATCGAAACATTTAAAATAAAATGCAAACTAGAAAAAAATTAGAAACATAAAAAATATGTATAAAACATGAAATATAAATGTAAACATTATTAATGTAATGTTAAATATTAAATAAATATAATAAGCAGTATTATCATATTTACTATTATACTGACCTTTAAAAATAATATGAGAAAATGATTTTGCTGAAATATTAAAAAATTCTCTAAATACAGATTAGAAAATAATTTTATTGAATAATTAAAATAATTATGTAGGAATCTCAAGCATAATAAACAATGCTGCAAAGAATTTTGATATTTTATAACTAACTAGCTTGAGCATTCTACATAATTATTTTGATACTTCAACAAAATTAAAAATAAAGATCACTTTTATCACAGATTTTATAATATATTATAAAGAAAGAACATAAGTATATAATAAACGTAACCGTAAATAATATTTAACGTAACGTAATTAATATTTTGCAACACGAATGATAGAAACTTCGGTCGTTTGATTTACGTAATTCATGATCAATATTTTAATTGTTGAATAAGGGGCGTGGTAACACTGTTTCCAGTGCCATATTAGTATTAGAGCCTAACTTAGACTATAGGAGGTAAAAAGTTTAGGAGGGGGGGGTATTTTTTTAAAAGAAATTCTAAAAAAAATTATCATTTTTTGATAACCACGCGAATGATTGAGAAAATTTTTCATTGAGCACTAGAGGTTTGCTCGCGTCCCATGTTCCAATATGCTTTTATGATAGCTTCTCTCAATAAGTGCATTGGATTAGAAAAACCATATACAAGATATGTTCCAAAAAGGTCAGAACACCTGAATATCTCAAAAAAAAAAGTTTTACAGAAAAATGCCTCAAACAAAAGTTGTAGGTTTAAAAAGATCTATTTACTAATCTTATCAATTTAATCTTTACTAGCATCACCAAGGTCAGATCAAAGTCACATCGATTTTTTAAAGTGGCAGACCCTATTTTTGATTTCAAAATCTAATAGTTGATTAGATCAAGAGCTTTTCAAAACATAATAAAGTTTTTTTTCATAAAGTATGTACTTTTCGAGTTATAAGGCTTGAAAGTTAAAGTTAATTTAATAAAGTTTATTTAGTAATACCGGCATTACGCAAGGTATTCATCGACGGCTAAAACCTTTCGAATGTTGTTCAGGATCATGTCCTGGATAATTTATTGAGATTAAAGTCATTGGAGAGTGTTTTTCTTATTTTCATTCTTGCACTGAAAATTCATTTTTGTGTAAAAGAAAATAATTTTACGGTTTCTCAACCTCTATATACTCTTTTTTTTAATAGTCGTTTCGTCGACATGATTATTTCTTGGTTAAAGGGCAGGGGGCAGCAAAAATTCACTGTCTGATGACAGAAACGTTAATTCGACTGTTTCTATGTTCATTACACATAAATTTTGCTGTTAGCAGTCCAAATTTCTATAGTCAAAAATATTTATATGTTTAAAGTAGGTGTACAAAAAAGTTCTGAGCTTTTTTTTGTAAAATTCAATCTTTATTCAAAAACAAACGAAAAAATATGGCTTGCTGCGTAACGCCAAGCTGTTCTGCAAGCTCCTTTTCAGTTTGCGT
>Ga0157363_1003168_pt1 | contig 14760 bp, 7 predicted proteins | sample AttsexASBM1_FD_111477 | JGI IMG/M metagenome (GOLD analysis project Ga0157363, IMG submission 111477) | Fungus gardens microbial communities from leaf cutter ant in Ribeirão Preto, State of São Paulo, Brazil - Atta sexdens ASBM1 | ecosystem: Host-associated > Fungi > Mycelium > Unclassified ...
ACACACACACACACACACACACACACACACACACACACACACACACACACACCCACACACACACACACACACACACACACACACACACACACACACACACACACACACACACACACACACACAATAAGGTCAATTCCGATCTAACAAACTCTATGCAGTTCATATTGGGATAAATTACAACTATAATTTGAGCTAATGACAGAAGTATTTTAAATTTGAAATAACTCAATGAAAAATAATTGTATCGAACTCCGTAAAAAAGTATTTTAAAGATAAAATTGCATATTTTCATGTGCATTTTGTCTCATTAGACTGCCATACCTGATTGCATGCCATGCATCGTGACTCGCGTGAATCGCGGATCTTCGATAATCAATTTTCCATCTTCTTACTTTGTCATCTGACATTTTGATAATAATGGCCCAGTATATATCTCATTCAAATATTCTTAAAGTGGACACTTCAAGTTTTATTTTATATTTTTAAATATACTTTTATCTTCATTATTTACCAAGTTATGATCATTTAAAATTTGATAAATTTTTCCTAATTTTTCAGTGTATCTTTTTTTGCGTTGAATAGATTGGAGCATAATCATGGTTTTGACTGAAATCACACAAAAATGACAGAAAAGACAGAAAAGAATTATAACAAACGTCTTATTTCAGAATCAATTTTTATTAACAAAAAAACTAAATGTGCAAGAGGACATAAAATTTTTAGATCCATTACACTAAGATCTATAAAAAAGCTTGATATTTCTGTATTTTATTTCTTTAATTTATTGTATAAACTGTAAATATGTATTTTATTTATTTATTTATTCCCGCCATATCATTTTTTATTAGCGATAATCGTTTTAACTAACATGTCTGATCTCACAGATCATCGTTAACATTATTACGTAAGTTTTTTATTTTAAATTGATTTAAATTATAATTTAATAACTTATTCGAAACTTTTATTAAATTACAGATAATTTAAAATGTAAGATTTGAGTATTCTGTTAGATATGATAGATAGCATTATTATTATATTACAAATATAGTGTTATACCCTTGTCGACACCCGTAGCATATGCAAGCGTTGCCGAGATAACCAGTCAATTGGTTTACAATCAAGTCAATTGTCTAACAAAATAAACAGATTTAGATGTGAGCTGTCAGTGCGTTCGAATGTATCTCTCTATTGCTTCATTTTACATCTTTTGTTCTGTTCTGCATGTTCTTGATCAATAAACGCTTCTTGTTTCGGAAATGCGTGTGCGCGTCGCGCTTACGAGTGCGATCTCGTAAATCGGCCGTGCGGGCGCAACAATAGGTTAACGATACTCCAATTTCATTGTATCGTATCTTTTATATTAAGTGTACACGTTACAAATTTTATCATTACACTGAGAAAGACCTAATCGATAGGGTCTGTAATTTTTCTTAAAAGTAAAATATTCACACACGTCTAATCTGTGTTGACTCGCATTGGCTGATTGCACATTTATTCTTAAATTCTTTTTGTATGTACTAAAGCTTTTGTTTCAAAATAATCGGTTATTTGAACAGTTATAGATTATATAATAAATGGTTACTCCTCATAATATCCTATATCCTACACAGGAAAAAATTTGGGACTCTGACAATACACAGTAAAAAACATTTTTGTATTTGTTAAAACAAATTCTTGTTAAAATTTTTGAAATTTTGAACATATCCATTTAATTTAACATAATATGATTGTGTTATTTGAATATTTTATGTAATAATTAAAATTTAATGTTTCTCAACAACAATTTATAGGTATGTAAACAAATAACATAAAAATAAAGCAGCTATAAAATATAAATTCTAAAAATAAATTAATAGAATGTGTATGTTGATTTAATATTATATAAAATATTAATTTTATTGAAATTTTATTGAAAAAATATATTCTTTACAACTAGTTACATATTTTATATGTAGAAAGTACAGATATTTTATTATTTTCTCTTTGTAAATATATGTATATATATATATATGTAGTAAATATATGTATATTGCATAAGTTAAATATCACAGAGACATCGCCTAAATTAAAAAATGTAAGAATAGCATCTAATTTCAGTTTTATTTAACATTATAACATTTAACATTATAAATGTGTCAATTTAACATAAAATTTAACATAAAATTTGTTTCTAAATTATGTTAAAGTATTATGCTTCTTGTGTTAATTTTTTATTACGATATTTGTGTTACTTTATAACATATTCATCTTATGTTAAATTAACACAAAAATTTTGCTGGACCGCTTGAGACATGTGAAACATTTATGTTACATTTAACACAAAATTTTTTACTGTGTACTAATGTTCGAGCGAGTTCCATAGTAAAAGTATCGATTAGAGAACCCAGCTCCAATGACCTTGATCTTGATATGTATTATCAAGCCCGTGACCTTGAGTGACCTCCAATAGGTTTTAGTTATCGCTCGTTATTTATTAAAAAGTTATTAGCAGTAAAAATTCATATTTATTCCTCTGCTTTATATGCAGATAACTTTAGAGAGAGAGAGAGAGAGGTATCAAGTGGACGAATTCAAGGAATAAAACTTTCCACGCAAAATGACTTTCATCCCACCTCCCTTGCCAAGAGGTACACGCGAAATGGCTTGGCGAGATGGGGTGGAACTCGCTTCGTATGGAAAGTCGTGCGTCCTTTAATAGAGGGGAGATAAGATTAAATTCGCTTTGCGTAGAAAGTAATGTACCCTTTGGCAGGGGGGGGGGTGGAATGAAACTCGCTTCGCGTGGAAAGTCGCCACTCGGCAAGGAGCGAAATGAGGTGAAAAGATGGAGGGAACTCGCTTCGCGTGAGAAGTCAGACGTCCTTTAGCAGTAAAGGGCCACCAAATTGCCATGGTTTTTGTTACCAGCATTTGTAGCGCTCATAGCTATGACAATTGGAAATGTAACTAATATTTTGGCCGGCATCTTTATCGCCATATTATCACATGCTACATTTGACTATATTGTGTTCATTACGTTTCATTGACTTCGTTAGTTTTTGTATGCTTTTATGTAGTATTGCATCGATTGCATCATATTTGAATGCAGTATTCTTGCTAGGATAACAAAAAGGTGGACAGATAATCATTTCGTCTTTATCAAGCGGTTTTAATTGAATTGTCGATAACGGAATGTGCCGAAAACGATGATAGCGTATTGAATATTAATTCCTCATTTCCAAGTATCATAGCTATGAGATCGCCACAAACGCTGGTAACGCTCGGAACAAAAGGGGAAATTAGTGGCTGGTCTCTAGATATTAAAGTAGCGCACAGATCCTTCATTTTGTGTATGTGGACTTATTAATCATATCTTATTTATCTTATATATTAATCATATATATATATATATTAATCATATCTTATACTAATAATATTTATTGGACTACAAACAACTAAATCGAAATAGCAATCGAAATAGCCAATAGGGAAGCTATCGGCATTTCGGCTCAGATAAAAGGAATGCTACTTTGATATCTAGAGCTTTACTTAGCAGAAGAGCAGATGGGCTAAAAGTCGTTTCACGTGGAAAGTCGAATGTTCCTTGGCAGGGACAGGATGGGATGGAACTCCCTTTGCGTAGAAAGTTATTATTATACGTAAGCAAGGAAAAGTATAGAATAGTTTTTAACATTATATATAGCAGAAATGAGATATTATTTTTTCAAATTTTTTTCAAATTTGATAATTTGATAAACTTTTTAACGAATAACGAGCGATGACTAAAACCTATTGGAGATCACTCAGAGTCATGACCTTGACAACATACTGGGTCCCTTAATCGATACTTTTATCCACAAATCGCAAAAGTTCGCAAATCCAGACGCAGAAGATTTGTGTTCATTTTTTTATTGCATGCAGTTAATTTTTATCTATATATGCCTTGCATGCGATAATCGTCATTCTGCTTCAGCATTTGTGAACTACGTTTTGCGATTTGCGAATTATGTAGAAGTATTCTAAATTGGAATTGACACGAATCGGACATATATATCGCGCGATCTCGTCGCACTCACGCTAGAACTATCCCGATTTCATAGTAGAGTGTTATAGTTTTCATAAAACGTGATGCGATGTATCGTCATCTGTCGCGCTGAGAAGTATGCGCGCCTCATAAATGATTAGAAGAATTAGCGAAAAGTCGAACCATGTCACTGCCCAGTTGGGGCAGCTCCATACTAGATTTAATGCAATCGCTTATAATGAGTTGATATCGGTTATTTCAAATTTTTTTTAGTGTAGTCACATTCTTTGGATTATTTCTCATTAAGTCATTTAAGGAATCAATTTTATTTATTATTTAAAATTTGTTACTTATAACTTTATTTTATGATATTATAAATTATTTACTTTATTAAAATAAAGTAAATTATTATTATATATAATTTATTATATATAATTTATTTTATTTTATTATATAAATTTGTACTTATAAATAAATATAACAAATAAAAATAAAATAAACATACTTACTAATTAATAGCTCAAAGACACTAATCCTATATGAAATTGGGTGAAATCAAATGATTTTCTCATATATTATAGCTTGATATGATTTGCTAAACATAAAACATAAAAGTTTTAGCGAAAAAAAATGAACAGTTTTCGTGTTCGATTTACCTATAATCGCTGACATTTCACCATAAAATACTCAATAACTTCTAAACAGCTAATCTAAAAGAATAAAATTATAGTGTTTTGAAAAGATCTCAACAAGGACTATAAGAAAATGAAAGTGAAAAGTGGGAGATTCTCACTTAAAAAATCTGAGTTGACTTTGCCCTACCTTGGCGATACCATCCATACTGATGAAGCCAACGGCTAGGTCTTTATAAACTCTACTTTTATCTAAAACATTTTTTTTACTCCCGACTGCTAATCGAAGATTGGTGAAAACGGAAGGAATATGCGTTTCACTGAGGCGGATGATCGGTGCTAACCGATAATATCCATAACTACAATGTATATTCTTACCAACTTTTGGCTACAGACTTCTTACTTCTTATTGATCAAGATTGGTCTATAGCACATAATTATCATTAATAGTATTGTTATTAAATAAAATATATTCGTCAATATAAGTTTTTGATTGGTTAGAAATGAGTTCTCATTGTATATATGTTCTTTGATTGGATGTCGACTGAATCTAGGAAATCTAAATTGATGAATCAATAATGAGATGTATTGTCAGGAGGGAACCTCAATGTGGACCCGTGACCTCTATCTGTTGAGTCGGAAAACTAAATAGGAAAATCTTAAGAAGAAGAACTTCATTGATCTTTGTTTACACAAAGCGTGATATTAATTGCGTGAAGTGAACAAACCTGACAGAAATAAAGCGATACTCTCGCGAAGTGAGATATTAATAATTAATTGTTAATGTTGATCAGTTAGATTAGGAAATCTGTCATTCAATGCGATATGAGTTATGCGCTATAGTCATAAGGTCTGTTCGCGCTTGCACTTTCTCTTTTCAAGGCCAAATATATATCTATCTCATTTTATCAAGACCAAATATATATCTATCTCATTTCAAGTGCAAAAATATTTGGGGATTTCATATCACGCGAACAGATCTATATTTATATATTCTGTGGTTCGAATCATAGACCGATATTCATAGTTGATTTTTATTTCAAGATCTTTACGATTATTAACATAAATATTTTGATAATTTATTACTAATAAAAAAATCGAGTATTATTAAGTTTTAAACATGTACATATGTATAGAATATAAGGTGTACTATTGTGCATGATGGCGATAGCAATACTGGAAATAACCAATCAAATTTTGCTCTCTCACTTTCTTGCGTATAATAACGCCGGCATGTTGGAATAACCAACCAAATTTTGCTCACAATTCATTCTCCTACTGCGCATCCTTGGAAATACATTTTTTGTCTTCTTACATTATGAGTATATATAGAGCTTTAGGCTGGTATTCATAGTCGAGTTTTATTTCGAGACGATTAAGTAATATCTTAATGCAGCCTTCTGATTGGTTCATGACTTCTTAAGACTGTACTTAAGACTTGAATATAAGATTTGACTACGAATACTTTACATTTAGTCAATGTTGAATGCCATCATTGTTGGCGGGTAGTTGAGTTTGTTTATAGAAGATTTAAATCTCTATGAAATTAAAAAAAAAATAAAAATTATTATGTAAAATTAGATTGCTTACAGTTTGTTGCAGTATTATATTGCTTAATACAAATTTAGCAGTGTAAGAAAATATAAATATAAAGTAAAAAATATAAAGTAAACATAAAGTAAAAAAGTATATATAAAGTCTATATACAGTGTTAAAATAAAAAATAAAGCGATCTCCAAAACTTCATGAAAAAGATTAGAAAAAATTGGTCACATGGCCTGGCTTCTAATTGGATTTAATCTATTCATGTGATCAGTTTGTTACTCTCTTCCTGAGAGCAGAGATGCCAACTCAGGGACGATTTACGACATCGCGACCAACGCCATCAGTCAGCGGCAAACAAGTAGCCACACACTTAAGCACGAGTCGTCTATGTGTCACACAGCAGACTGATCGCATTGATCGTAAATTGACCATAGATTTATAGAAGATTGCACACACTATGTTTTTCCTTCCACCATGGAACTATCTGCCTGCCAAAACACGTGACAATTCTCTCACTTCGCTTTTCATGCGCCAAGCAATGGGCGTGGACTATGGCGGCAGATAAATACGCCCTTATTCAGGAATTTTTAATAAAGTGAAAATTGCAAAACGATATAAATTTTTAAATCAGTTAAGTCCGCTCTATCCACGAGAGGTGAAATGATTATTCTGGGACACTTTGACTGAATTATTTATACACATCAGAAGATATTTTGTTTTTAAAAGCTTGAAATAATTATTTAAAAAAAAAAGACTTCCGACTGCTGCCAAACGATAGTTTAGCAAAAAAAAATTTTTAAATATAGTTAAATTAAAAAAGTTTTTTTAATTAAATTAAAAATGTATATAAAATTAAATTTAAATTAATGAACTAAAAAGTTATATTAAAAAACTAAAACTATTTTAAATAATAAAAAATAACTAAAAAAAAATAAAGAATATAAAATTAAATTGAAAAAAATTTTTAAATTGCATTAAAAATATATATAAAATTAAATTTAAATTAATAAACTAAAAAATTTAAATAATTTAAATAATTTAAATAAAAAACTAAAAATAAATAAATTAAAAGAAGAATAAAAAAATTAATACTAATGAATAAATTAATAGAAAAACTTCAAAAAGTATAAAATAATTAATATTCAGTATCTAATATTATTGAAATTGATACAATATTATTAAACTAATGTATAAATGTATAATAATAAGAATAATATATACAATATTATAAAAGGTTTAAATTATAAATTAAAAGCAGCTACTGAACATTTTTTAAATTTCACAATAAAATTTTTTATTTATGTTGTTACATTAATTGCACATTTTGAAAAAGCAGTTGGAAGATGTTATGCCAAATGTAAAAAAATGCAACAGTCAAACACGTTTACTGAGAAAATAGGAAAATTATAAATTTTTTAAATAATTTGCGTGGCGTTTAATTTATAATTTAAACCTTTTATAATATTGTTCTTATATATTATTATTATACATTTGATTAGTATTTAATAATATTGTATCAATTTCAATAATATTAGATATTGAATATTGATTATTTCATACTTTTTGAAATTTTTTTATTAATTTATTTATTAGTATTAATTTTTTTATTCTTCTTTTAATTTATTTATTTTTAGTTTTTTAAATTAATTTTTTAGTTTATTAATTTATTTATTCAATTTAAAAAATTTTTTTTAATTTAACTATTATATATTTTTAAAAATTTTTTCTTTTTTTGCTAGACTATATAGTTTGGCAGCAATCGGGAGTCTTTTTTTTTAATTTATTCTTCTTTTAATTTATTTATTTTTAGTTTTTCTTTTAATTAATTTTTTAATTTATTAATTTAAATTTATATATTTTTTAAATTCAATTAAAAAAATTTTTTTTAAGTTTATATTTTTTATTTTTTTATGAAACTTATAATTTTCCAGACATTTTGCCGTTTCGGAACATTTTATTTCTTATATGATTATATATATTATATATGGTATCACATATAATTATATTCCATATAATTACATATTAATATATATATATATATATATATATATATATATATATAATGTGCGTGATATGTACATACATTGTTACATTGATACATTGTTACAAAATATGTAGTTATTCCTCCCCCCAAGATATGTATATAGATATGTATATGTTGTAATTCCCTTAGCGTAGGCCCAACGATATGGATGTAGTAGGAATTTGGTCCCGTGTTGTGTATGCGTGTATGTGCATGCATGCGTGTGTATGCGATATGCAATTATATTACTTAATAAAAAATTGTTTCTCAACTATTTATTAAGTTATTTTTATCATTCATATCTTGGAAATTACATTACATATTCTTTTTAAGTGAGACTCCACTTTTTTTTTCATTTTCTTATAGTTCTTGTTGAGATCTTTTCAAAATATATACAAAATATATAATTTTATCCATTTTAGGTCAGCCGTTTAAAAGTTATTAAGTATTTTATAATGAAATGTCGATTATAGATGAATCGAAAACTCATTTTTTTGCGCTAAAATTTATATGTCTTGTTTAACAAATCATAAGCTATAACATATGAGAAAACTATTTGATTTCACTGGGATCCAATTTCATATTAGGATTAGTCCAGTCTCACATAGAAGGAGTCCTTCCTTTTCATTCTATGTAAGGCCATATTTAAGAAATATTAAATATTAAATAATTAAAATATAATTAAAAAGAAAAAGAAGGAAAAATCAATTTTGAAATTCCAGTTTTATTGCAATATAAATAACAAATAAAATTATTTAAATTTATATTATTTAAATTTAAATATACAAACAAAATATTAATATAATATTTCATTTATATATTTAATAATTTTAATAATTTTATTTTTAGAATGTAAACAGTACAACATAAATATTTATATTAAACAATATAAAAAGAATATCTAATAATATAGAAAATAATAAGAGAATATCTTAAACACCTTAAACAATATTATTTACTTTGTATTTTTTTTATTTATACATAAAATTTAAGACTTAATATATAAGAATAATCTTGTTTAAATCCGTTAATTGTTATTTTCCAAATTTGATAACGATTATTTCTCAATAACGGTTACTTAATATAGATAAAGAAATAACAGATAAAGAAATAATGACTATTACTTAAGTTCGTAGTTCGTTTACCTAATATTCGAGTCTTACTACTTACATTTTTCCTATAATTGCAAACCAAATGCAATATACATATTTCGTATCATGCATGATTTGATTTATTCTAATTATTATGTTTCTTTATATTTTTGTGTTTTATTTTTATGGATTCGTTAACATGAAATATGATTAATTAATTTCTTTTAAGTGAATAATTAATTAATTATTCAAATTTGCATTTACAAATAGATTAAATAATTTGCACGTAACAGAATCTGTTGTTAATAATCAACAACTAAAATCTATTATTAATAATCAATATATTTGTACTATGCATATAATTAATATATTGTAAGTATATAGTATCCACGTTAAACTAATCAAAAGTCAAAATCAATCAAATTGCAACACATAAATAAAAATTAATGTATTAACAGAGCTTTCTTTAAACAATCTATAATTTGCTTTTCAAATTTTAAAAGAATTTAATTTGTAATTTTATATACCATACATTTCGATATGCATATATGTGTCATTTATTATATATTTTATATATATGTATATTTTTAAAGTTTTTCATGTTTTGCTCCTTGGAAACAAATGTATCCTAATTAATTAATTTTTTAATTATTTAAAATATCATCATAAAATACATTTTCATTCATTTTTAAAATTAATTTTGTTAAAATTTTATCATCATTATCGCGTACATTTTTTAAATTGTTCTTATCACTCAATTTCAATGTTAAAATTAATAAATAGCAATTAATATAAGTAAAACTTTAGACTTAAACTCATAAATTATTTATTTCCTAATGAAAATATTTAATGAAATTAATCATTATCTTATTATTAGGCGAATTATTTAAGATAATATCGTAGATAAAAATTTATTTATTTATAAATATGTAAATACATCATACTTGTGAGATATACATGACGTATTTTATTACAATTCATATTATATTTTATTAATCGTAAAAAGCCTGTGTTGTAATTGTAAATTATAATAACCCATTTAATGAACGCAATCATTATAGAATAATTTTCCAAGTCTGTGTGACAAATGTAAGAATGCAGAAAATGTGTAAGATGTTAATGAAGCAGCACTCTCAAATTTTGTATGCATGTGCGCAAAATGGCGGAAGAATGTACGTGTTTAATGAGACATCGCAGTGGCTTTAGTATTTTAGTACATATATAATACACAAGCAAATGAACGAATGCTTATCCTAGATATGAACAAATAGAAATATTTATACAATTCCCATTAATATGCCAAATTATAATACTTTGAAATATTTAATCCCTATATTACTTTTAAGGCAAAGACAAGTACTTTCGTTTTGACCAAATTTTACGATATTTCATGTCACACACGTTATTAGTATATTTGAAATAATTTTGTTCAAATAAATTTTTTATCTTTTGTACCAAAAAGAAAATGCACAAATATTATAAAGGTTATTATCTGATGTATTAAATTTATTTATAAAAAATATCAGCTTTGCACTTTAAACTAAGTTCTTTTAGAATTTATGTAGACCCTCTCATTACAAATACATAAAAATATTAAATGAAAATATGTTAAGGTTACAAACCAAAATAATATATATGATATTACTGATATAAAGATATAAATAATAAACAATATAACATATTATAGGACCGTATATGTGATGACACAAACTATAAAAATCAAAGCCTTAAGCGGTCTAGCTGGATCTTAAATGCTTATATGATTCTTGTGTCTTAAGCCTTTAAGACTACTGAAGTCTTAGTAATATTCTTCGCAATAATTGGCATATGAGTAACAATGTCTCTTTAAGCAACATAAATAAACAATATAACATATTAGAACCGAATATGTGATAATACAACTATAAAAACCTTAATCAGTTTAGTTGGATCTTAAATGTTTGTATAATTTTTGTGTGAATTTATATACTACGTAGTCCCCAGACTCTCGGCCGAGGTAATATTTCTCGCAATAAGAATTAATTATTTACAGATTTTAATGTTATTCAACATTATTAAGATCGTTTCGAAGATGCAAATAAGCATCAAACATTTGTTAAATTGCTAGTCAATTTAACTCATAATATTATTGTGGTAGTTTAGTAGCATATAAAGCAATTGTTGTATGCATACAAGTGATTCAAAATATATTTAAAAAATAATACAATTGCTGTTTTATATCTTAATTTTTTATACGATCATTCGACGAAATTTATTTTTGCGAATGTCTGAATTTCCAGCGGTAGTATAGAAAAATGTAGAAAAATATCATTCTAGTGCTAAGAGAGAATGCAATTTTTATTTTTCTTTTTTTAAGTAACGATTATATCATTCATCATTATATCATCATACAAAGAATATTTTTTTGATAATATAATTTTAAAATATTCTTATTATTTACTTGAAACAAGTAATATTTATGTAACATTTTTTTGCATGTACTTGCACGCTTCAGAACGAACTAAAGTTTTTTCCAACAGTTTTCTTGATCATTTCCCAATTTTCGCAATCGAGATATTATTTCTAAAGCGTCGAATATCCGACCATCGAGCTTGGCGCAGGGGGAGTGGGGGGTGGAGCAAGCGCTCCGCTTACCGCTGCGAGTTTCTAAGCTCGAACGGCGTGATGCACCATCCCCTCTCCTCACGGCCCGCACACCGCTCGGTGAATCGTACCTTTGGCAATAGTAAGTCAGGCGGACGCGCGTATTTGGCTATCTTTAAACGTTAATATCTCGTTAATTATTGCGAGCATTGTAAAATGGTAGAGGACTTTTCGATTCAGTTTTAGATAATAACTGGGCGATAATTTATGTTATAAGTTTATACATTCAAGATAAGTATAACAAATGGACAGTATAAAAATATTAACGTAACAGTTTTATGTTCAATCAGTGCAATAATTTTGTCATAATCATATGTGCAATTTGTTAAATTATTTTTATTACGATTCAAAGCCAAATTTAATTGAAAATGATTATCAATCCGCTTAATGTTGTTAGACTTTTATTAGCATCTATAAGTTCAATATATCTATCAGAAACATCAGTAACTTAAGCAGAAATAGAATTAAAAGAAAATATACAAAAATTATTGTTGTGGATAGCAATAATTACATAGATGTATTTTTCACTATAATAGGTTGAAAGTAACAGAAGAAACCTATCTCGATTATCAAGAATCTTATAAATTACATAATTCTGAAATAATTGAAGATGATGAAGAAGCATGGAGTGAAGATAATTTAAATTGTCATCCTCAATGTTCAAATGATGACACAGACTTTGATAATTCTTATAAAAGACGAGCTGTTGAGTATTGGCGAAATTGGGACATTAATAAAAAAAATTAAAACAAAAGAAATCATCCGCTGAAATAAAAAATGCAAAATAAATTTAGAAGAATTTCATCTGAACGTCAATTAAGACGATGAGAAGAACAATTACATTCAAATGGAAATCGTGTAGGAAAATTATCATACATTTCCAAATTTACACATGATAAATTTATTGCAGCTATTGAATCAGGATTCATAGTTCATTATCGATCAAAGGTGGGCTTTACAAAAATTCAAGAAGAAATAGGAAATATAAATCCTATATTTAAAGCATCTCACAGTTGGGTATCAACATTCAAAAAGTCCCACCGAATTGTTTCGAGAAAAATTATGAAATTTGTAACTAGAAGAACAATAGAAGATTCCACTGAGTTGCAAAATATACAGCTAATGATTTTCTTGGAAACAGTGAAACCACTTATTGAACAATTCGGATGTGAAAATGTTTTTAATTTTGATCAAAGTGGTTTCCAATTAGAAATTCATTCTGGAAGGTCATTATCTAATGAAGGAATAAAGAAAATAGAGTGTATTGTGTAACCTATGTACAATATATCAACAACATACATTATACAACCAATAATATCGTGTAATGGAAATTTACTGTCATCGTTATTTATTGTATTGAAAGAAATGAACTGTATTTGGACCAAGAGTACAAAAAACTTTATTTATACCAATAAATATTATTGTGAAAGCACCGAAATCTGATAAAATGACTTCAGGTAATTAAATAAATTTTCTTTTACAATACATTTTCAGACTGTTTTACTATTAAAAAGTAAATATAAATTTGCATAAACGAAATAATATAATAAAAATACAATCTCTAATATATAATCAATTGTCACCGCGATATCACAACTTATTTAAATATTTATGATTTAAAAGTGGTTATATAAACGAAGGACCAGAAGAATTTAAAAATACAGTTGAATCTAGTTTTGCAGTAATATAGCTATAGCAAAATGTTTATGATGCAAGAAGTCATTATGTTTAAAACATTTTTTTATCATTATTGTAATGTGTGTATCATTATTGTAATGAGTATAATGAATAAACGATATAAAATATAAATTTATTGTGTATAAATATTTAGAAATTATTTCATTTATTAAGTATAATATAAACGTTTTGAAATTATTACGTAAACAACAAATAAATAAGATACAATATTAAAGCATGAAACTGAAAATAACTTTAAGAAAATAATCTTAAGATATTGTAAGGAAATAATGTACAGAGATGAATAAAAAAGTTTTACTCACTTTAAGGAGAATAATAATAAAATAATAATAATAATAATAAATAATAATAATAAATAAATAATAATAATAATAAAAAGTATTATAACTCTTAACATTATTTATAATTTGTAATGTTACAAATATCAATCATGTCAATTTCCTTATTCGTTGATTTATTTTATCGTCGACGACAATTACACATATGAGCATGGATAGCGTACATACGGAAGCGTTAATAATTAATTTTCGAAAATAATACGTAACTTTATACATGGTTTTATATATGGTTGAATGTGTAAAAAAATAATTTTTAATTTGGTAAAAAAAAATTGAAGTTTAAGAAAATTACGGGTAGTGGGGATATTTTGTTAAACAAAAAAATAAAAAAATTTTTTTCTTTATAACTTTAAAGTACTCTTGAAACCGTGCAACTTTTGTTTAAACAATTTTTTTCTCTTTTGTACTTCCGATATTCGGCTTGAAAGAAAAATATCGTTTTTTTTCAAAGAAGTGTTTCACCTCTTAAACATGAGTTAGTGCATGTATAAAAAAACGTGTCTCTTAGATTTTCGTGTTTTACAACATATTTCATGGAGAATCAAATCGGTTCCGGACAATTGTAAAACTTCCCTTGTCAGTTTAGTCTTCTACCTGCTGAAGACGGGTGGAGCCATAAGTTGGAGCCACTCTATATATAGTTCTTTTGGCTCTAAGAGCCTTAAATTTTATTTTATAGTGTACCTTAAAGTTTATTTAAGAAATTTAAGAAATTTAAAGATTATCATAGATATGTATATATATATATATATATATATATATATATATATAGATATATTTATATATA
>Ga0157363_1003169_pt1 | contig 14756 bp, 8 predicted proteins | sample AttsexASBM1_FD_111477 | JGI IMG/M metagenome (GOLD analysis project Ga0157363, IMG submission 111477) | Fungus gardens microbial communities from leaf cutter ant in Ribeirão Preto, State of São Paulo, Brazil - Atta sexdens ASBM1 | ecosystem: Host-associated > Fungi > Mycelium > Unclassified ...
GAGAGACGGACATTCTCGATTCCGGATATATAGTAGACTGACGGCAGATTTCTCGGGGGGAGGAGGGAGGGAATGGTGGCGAGTATCACTCTCGGTGTCTTCGAGCGTAATCAACGCAGTTGGCTGAACAGTTCACCGCTATAACTGCGTGATTCCTCGGCAACGGCCGAGAGCGATGCTCGCTGGAACAGCGTAATGCAGCAGATTTCTCCTATCACCGGTATGCTCGCAGTCAATCTCAGGCACCATCCGCTCACTGCCGGAGTCGTCTGCGAGTCAAAGTGGCGAAACCCATCCGTGATTACCGAACGCGACCACTGATGCGATTGCCTGACGTTCTCGGCGAACTATTTCGAACTAGCACGTATGTATACAGCTCTGGGCGACTTGGTCGACCTAAATGTTCGCTGGTATATGGAGTAAGAGGAAAATGTACTCCGATTATATCCTATATGTCGTGTACAATAGGGATTTTATTGACCGTGTGACATCTTATCGATCAGACGACTGACTCAAATTGAGTAGAATGCTCGTTTACTCCCTGGAATATCCAGAATTCGTGAGAGTTGTTAACGATACCAAGGACGCTGCAAATCAAGACGTCAGTTTCCAGGATTCATATAGACACCGGTGATGGCGAAACGGTCGCGCACATGAATGGAAATTAAACAGAACGTGATATACGAGGTCCTTACATTCCACTGAGATGGATCGTAAATAGAGAACTCACTGCGAATGGAAGCGGAACGTTTCCCGCAACGGCCGGTACTGTAAAGCGTGTTTCGGAAGGGGGTGCAAAACGGCGGCCATCGCCAGTGGATCCCACGGAAGCGATGATTCATCCGGGAAAAATTCAGCCTTGCACATTTTTGACGTCGTTTGCATCGAGTCACGATTGATGACCGCGCATCTGCCGGTGGATCGCGCGCTACTGTGCATGATCGACGGTCGGCTGCAGTTGAAGAGGAAAGCGGGATTTGATAAAGGGCGAGCTTTTTATTGCACCATCCAACATTGTGATATTTCTCATAGACGTGTGTTCTGGTCATTACTGTCACGTCAACCCTCGGCGTGCTCTTTTGTGGTAAAGTAAGGTCGCGAATGTCCTATTTTTACCCTCTTATTCGTTTTAAGATGATTTTCACAAATACGAAACAGTTTAAAAAAACAACGTTTTTTTTATTGAAAAAACGCAAATATTTTATTTATTAATTACAGAGCTTAAATCGATATCTAATGAATAGATAGAGAATGAATTGCACATTGAAAAAATTTTATTAAATTCTAATACATATTTCGTTGAATAGTATTTAAACTAAATAAACATTTCACTCAATAAAAAAGTCTTAATTAAATTAATGGTTTTTCTATCACATAGAAATATATAAGTTTACATTAATAAATATTCACTTAGAATTTCAAACAAATATTTATTAAAATTTAGCTTTTCTTTCAATGTACACTGCAGATTATTCCAGCAATATTGCAGTAATTGTAGGAAATGTTGCCGCAAGCTTCTGTATTGTATAAGATACCTTTCAAGCAAAATATATTTGTTATGTTATTAATTATCTCGTAACAAACAAAACTGACACGATATTATCTTTTCGAAAATATGCGAACGCGCTTAACATTGTTTGTGGTTAAATCCTCTTGCATAAAGTTGCGAACATCGCTTTGTTATTGTTATGTAAGTTTAATCAGCGTTATTACTTACTACGAGGTATAAGCTTCTTGTCATAATGACTGCGGTCTTAGATATCTTAATGACTTTGTATTCTCGTGAATTGTTTTCACGTCATCGTGGCTGCATTCGGAAGTAAGTCTCCGGCAAGCGACTTGTCGCAGCGCCAACGTAACTTCTAAACTTGGCCACGACTTACCGGAATTCTGGAACTCGCTTCCGAGGTTTTGTATTCACTCTGCGGATAAGACCATGCTTTGTAACTATATTACTGAGCACATCAACGTCACATTATGCGCTTCTCCTGCGCAATCATTAAACATTGCTTGCATAACTCGATTACAGTTAGCTTATATTAAAACAATAACGACAATTATTATGTTAACACTTGTTTTTTTTTTCATTATAATGATTTGTAACGTTTCTCATTTCTAATTACAAAATGTGGTGGAACATTAAACAACTTCAGACTATATCAGTTTAAATGATCTGCGTTTCCACTTATCGGACGTTTATCTATTTTCAATCCAACTATGCGTCTGCCATAACTCATTCTCGCGCTGATACGCGTAATCAGTACGTACAAAAGCCGAGGATCCGCCGTAGTGACGAACTCGGCGTAACAAGGTTCGGGCGTTTCATTTAGTAGATGAATTGCGCACCGGCGACTGCCCGCCATCATTATAAATCACGACATAATTACACGACCGCGGCGGCAGGGTGCAAGGGATATATCCCCCATCCCCTGCTTGCACCCCCTATTTCACTTACACTGATTCGGACGCGCGGGCGATGCACGCACGCACGTGACGTGTACACGCGCGCAAAATATCTGTACGCTCGCGAGTAGCGCGCGATTTATTTATCATTTTTTATCTTTTTCTTTCTTTTTACGGCACGCGCGTTCAATATGTCTGACCTGAGCCGGCTGGAATTCTCTGTCGTGCCGAGTTGAGCGTCGGGATCGCGACCCCACGCCGTTTTTCTTCTCACCCGTAATTAGTACCTTGCACAATATTGCATTCTATCGTCCGCGTCCGTATACGTTTGTATGCACGCATTCATACGATACGGAATATTTCCCTGGCCGGCCTGACGATGCATTGGTATTTGTGTTTGCACATGTGTTACGTGTTCGTGCGATCGTAGCCTTTCAAGCGTCTCACTTTTCTGCACCGAGCCGTGCGGTGCAAGGTTAATTGCCTTGGGATTTTTCCACGTGAGATCATTGACTCATGGCGTTGGAGCATGCGGATTTCCACGAACGCGGAATTATCGGCGGTAGGTTCGACGTTATTGGCGTTGTAATCAACGCAGCCTTTGGTTTTCATTAATGCAGACATTCCTGCAGGAGACTCTGTATATTTACCTAGAAGATCTTACGTGTAGAAGGATATTTTAGCTACGAGGGAAATGATGGAAAAATTAGAGAACAAGTGAATTCCATTACGTGTATTAATTTTTTACTCTATATGTTTTCTAGTGTAAGCCATTTCGTATAATTTTGCTATGAATTTCTCGCGCGCCTCGATCTATCTTTACAACCGTGAAGTTGTTGCTGTGACACGTAGCAGGGTATTATGGATTAAAAAACTACTTTCCCGAGCAAGTTTCTTTTTTATCGCGTATTCCGCGACGCGTAGATGTCGTTATACGGTCACAATAACACGCTTATCGCTGTAATGTCATTTTATATCCTGTTTTACGAAGATCGGTGTTGCGCCTTTCTGTCCGGGATACCGTCGTTCTGAATGCTTAGGTTTTTCACGACCATTCGTTTGGCTTCCTTCGCGATCTAAACCATTCGATAAAGCGTGATCCGCGCCACGCATTCCGAGATCCTCCAAGTTATCCATTAGCCTTAAAAGCTGCGCGCCATTTGATCGCGGTCATTTTTCATCGCGCTCCGGAAGGGTATAAAATTCAGAGTCATCCCCGTCCATCGATTTTCGATCCAACGACGCGCCGACCATAACAATGTGATCGGCGGCACCAAGATATCCTCGCGAGACAAGATCGTGATGTTTGCACAACAGCGACGCGAGTTCGGCTATTTATATGCATATCTTCTCGATGCCTGTCATATCGCCGATAGCAATCATCCATTGGTCATTGAGCATGTGCGTATACGACGGCACAGGATCTCGGATATCATTCCCAGCCACGATTACTTTGATTGCGAATATTTTTCTCGTAACGGCGCATCTTCGACATGGTCGGCCGACGTGGTCGTTAAAGAGGACACTTTGCCGTCTTCCAGCGAGAGAGAAAAGGAGAAAAAGGAGATAGAGGCCTCTGTCTTATTCTCTTTATTTTCCTTACACGCGATCGTCCCGCAGGTATACTTGGGCGCGGACTAGCTATCGTTTCTAGATGTACCCGAGCACCGAGTATATCTTTCCGACACGACGTGCCATGAAGATATTATTGGCACTTCGTGCTACCACGTAGCATACACTCTCTGGCCCGTTTCTTCCCCATAACGTTTCGCTCCCCAGCGACAACGAGGTCGTACGTGTGCTATAGCGATTCGACCCAGAGGGTATCCGAGCGTGCCGTGACATTACCGGTACCTGTACTGCCTATCGCGAGGCTACTGATCCGTAGAGGAATTCCGCCAGGTAGGCAGGGATATATATTCAATCTTCGAGATGATTGTACGCCAGGTACATACACGGCTGTGTCCACTCTTTGCGATGAAACTGCTATCGAGGATCGTACGCTTACCTGCTTTGTGCGCGAAACTGGTTGCACTTCACGTTATCTGTCCCTTCCCCCCCCCTTTCCCCTTACATTCTCGAAAGCGTGTACATTCGTTATCCGATTGTGCTACCCCGCGTTATTGTCGCACAGGATATTAATACTGATGTACGACGAGGACTTGCAAATATGTCGCACTCGTGGTGTGTTTCTTACACGCGCGATACGAACGTTTGCACAGTGTTAAGAACATGTATGGAACGGTTAATCAATTGAAAAAGGAAAGGTTTGTTAAATGGGATGCCTCGTTAATGCGGCAGAAGCAATAAGAATAAGAAATATAATCGGTATTTCCTTGGGCATCATTAATACTTGCAAGTTTATTATATGGAAGCGAAAGTAAAGCGATTATCTTAATCCTCCGCTTGCAGTCCTGCAGTTGAAGTTCTTTTTATTATTCTTTCAAAAGGTTTTCAAAAAATATGGAAAAATTCAGAGTTGTTTTCAGAATTTGTTTATTATTCAAATGTTTTATCATCATTTAATTTGTCTTTATTATATTGTTATGTTCCTAAATATAGACAGCGTCAAAACTTACTGTAAAACAGATGATTGCAAGCATTGCTAATAAATAGGGATACATAATCACGTTTAATCTAAATATTTCAAAAGATATGTATATATATATATATAAATCCGACAATTTTACACTGAAAAATGTTGTGTTTTGAAATAAAATTAAATTGATTCAATTAAATGCTGCAAGACTGTCAATTCAAACAAATGCTATATTTTAAATTATAAGATTTTGTTAATCTAAAAAAAAAATATATAAATACCTGAACTAAATAATCATTACGAATCAAATGCATTTAGTCAAATTAACTTTTTTTCTCAGTGTAATCTCTCTATTACATTTTCAAATAGTTTTGTAACTCAAATATTAAAATATTTATTTAATAAAAATCAAAAGTTAATAGAAATGAGAAAAAAAAACATAAATTTTTTAATAAAATGCATAATTTAATAAGAGACTCCCTCTTTATTTCGGAGAAATTTAATAGCGAAATTTTGTTTGTAAAAAAAGATTTAAACTGCATGGAGAGTTAATAAGAAGTAAAGTGAAAAATGTTTCTGCCGAACAATTATATTTCAATTAAAACGTGTATTTTAGATTTTGAGCAATTGCTATAATTTATTCATTATAAATTACAAACACACAAACATGGTATAATAACGTTTATTATCGATTGAATTTTATTGGACGAAGCTTAATAAAACTCGGATGAGAATTCGGATTTTTATCAATCTGTCGTACCTCGGCACTTAATAGTCGCAGTAATAGTCGAAGCAAATTCCGCTTTGCATACAGAAGGTAACGATTTATCGTGATAAAATTGCCCATTTCGTATACGCAAGCGCCCGATTTCGACTAGCTATAGAGCCATTACGGATTTGATTTCTACTTAAAACCTCTTCGTCGCGCGGACGCTAGAAGTACCTCTAAAACGTACGTCGGCCTCAGCATTTTCTACATCGTCGCACACGAACATTAGATGAATGGCGAGACGCCGAAGTAATCGTACGAAGAGCTTTTTTACATTTTGGCGAGGATACGAATGTTACATAAATACGAATTGACATTTCAATTTTCGATCGACCATGCGGCAGTAACTACCGATCTACAGATAGGAACATTTCGTCCCTATATTACAAGCGACCCAAATATGTCACAATCGATATTCGATGCTATTACGACGAAAAAATATTGAACGGCAAGAATTTTTCGACATTCGTTGCCAGAAATATGGATAATAGGTCACTCAATTTTGCACGTCGATTATCTTGTCCAACATAAAAATAACGGTGGAATATGTGGCGCGATAACAGTGCGCTTCAATGTAATTCTCGAAAACGAAAGTATCCTCCATATCGATCCTTCCGCGAATCATTCCAATGTGACGGCTTCCTATTACGTTTCTCTCGCGGATAAATATTGGCTGTTTGAAAGTTCGTTCTTTAATGGTCCGCGATTTCGTGGTTCCACAGTTGCACTTGAATCACGTAAAAAATAGAGTGCTTTTTAAATGCGATAGTTAAACAGAGTTAGAGGATACGAAGCATCGCGAACGACGTTTGCACAGTTTACGAGCGATTCACGCCGCAGAGCCGTACGCTTTGTGGCCGGTTAATGTACCGGATTTCAAGATTCGATGGTTCATACTCTAACCGATTGGAATTTCAGTAACCGCCTTTGAGATCGTCTTTCCCTGAGAATCCTTCGCATCGATTTCCATCAAAATCCAAAGTAAGATTCTATTGAATAAGATGTGAATTGAAATTGTTTTTACAGCAATTCATTATTTCTATTAGATAATTACTGTCATTTTATTTCGTTAAAAATTAATCCTTCGTATAATTTTCCAATCCTTTACTACACACGTTTAGTTTTCATTTTTACATAACAAAGTACGTAAGAATTTCTTATTAAAAACTAACATCTTTATATATATATATAGAAAGTATTTGTAAAAAAAAGTGGTGTATTTGATGCTCTTAGAATATTTTAATAAAAAAATTGTGCAGGATATATGAATGACTCCATTGTGTATTAAAAATTAAAACAAAAATCTTTGTTTCTATTTTCTTAGAATATTTTTAGAAATTTATTTTTTCCATGAAATTACAGATATGTAAACTTGTAAAAGGGAATGTAATAACATCCGTAGAAGCTTACACTTGAATATTTCTCGCGCAGGGCAAGCTTTGCTAGAAATGTCTGTTGCGACGACAGCATATCTCGCAACGTGCTTTATGATTTTTCGCGAATCGAGAAAGTAACTACAAGCCACGTAAATATCTTCGAGTTCTCGCGACATTGGCACGCACAGGAAATTGATGTTTGTCGATCCCGAATATCCGATAATCGCAAGCATCCGAAATTTGTTGATCCACCGGCTCGGTGAGCCGCGTTTGCTCTGCATCTTGCTGAAGTCCAGAATGACCACCAACCTTAGCCCACCTCAGTCGTAGCCTACGCCACAAGAACATCAAGTTTGCGGGTTTCCGCGGGGAAATCCCGAATAGGGTTCGCTATAACTATCAAGTTATATACGTCACGTAATTGCAGAGGCGTAGGTATAACGCTCACAGGACCGACTAATTATTTCGATGTAGTTTTATTCTCTCATATTGTTAAAACGACGATTAAAAGCACTTTGCAAAAGCTTTGGTAATTACGTATCACGGTATAGAGAGTATTCTTTGCAATTAGAAAAAAAGTACAATTAAAAAGTACAATTGTGCGTTAATATCGGTATTTGGAGAACGTTATTGATATGTAAATTTATTTTACGTACGAATGGGCGAGATCATTCAGTGCTAAGCTGCGCCTTTTATTAAAAGATCCAATCTACCTTGTTAAAAAGCTGGAACAAACTGGAGATACTTTCAAAAATTCTATCTGTTATCAATTTTACCCTCTGATGGTCAGTATTATAACAGAGAGCTTGATAATAATTTCAATTTTTAAGCAATTCATTATTTTTTGTTATTATATATTTTATTTAAGTGTATGGAGGAGACATATTGGATTATATCCTTTCTATCATTTTTTTTTCCAGATTGAATTTGATAATATGCTTATTCTTTCTTTTTTTTTTAAATTGATTAGATTTTTTAATTAAGTCAATTAGGTTATTTACGTTTCTAAAGATTATAAATTTTATTAAAGTGTGAAGTGCGTGAAAAAATTTGTGTTACATTAATTAAATGTGACGTATGTAAAATTTCTTTGTACGTACGTAAAATTTACATATCAATAGCAGCACTGTATCACTCAATAGTGTCAAAAAATGTAAGATTCCAGTACAATGAAATTGCATATCGTATTTTTTCATTTCAGATTATTATAATTTTTCTATTATATTTTCCTTGTTTCTTTTGGTGAGTATCAACGTTACCAATTTATACTTCGAGCACATCACCCTATCAAGTTTGATATATCGTTTCGATCCCCCGCGCACATCCTGGAGGTAAAGTTTATCTCGCTTCCTCTTACAACGTTTCGATAATACTGTCAGCCGATCGATCCTCGTCACCTTGTCGAGATATCTGCCGACCAACTCTCGAGACTGACCGAAGGGCGCTAAGTCTTCTTTTCACGGCGCACTTCATAAATTCGTGTCTGGCTGCTATCGAGACGATCGCGCGTCACGTCGCGGTGTAAATAAATAAAGTATGAAACAATATCGGTGCCATCTCGGCTCTTGCACTGGGTGGTGACCATCTGCGGATAACGTCATTAATAATCAGGAGGGCCGAAAGATCAAATGAGCTGAGAAGGAAACGAGAAGAGAAGAAATAAGGAGGAACACAGCCAGGAAAGATACCGAAAGATCTCGGTATTAAATTTATATCATAAGAGCGCTCCTAAAGGTAGATTTCATGTGACGTGGCACGCACGCCCGGTTCCTTGGAGGAATACGTGGCATTTAGTATGCATGCTTTATTTGGAGGACGCTAAGCTTTTAAGAAAATATTATCGCCGGCAAGGTGCGCGAATTAATAAATTACGGCTAACCAAGATTATTCTGAATGGATGTAATTAATACGGTGGTTTATTCTTACACGTGAATGGCGTGTCAATTAAATTACTGTCAGTACATATAATTTATATATGTGGATTCCGGTTTATGCTTAAGGCACTTGCATATTCTTTCCCGTTGCAATTAGGTGTTAAGACGTAACTTTGTATATATCAGAAATAACAAATAATTATTTATTTTTCTCTTTTACTTTCAAGTATACTTTGCAATTATAATATTAATTTGTTTTATGATTTTATTGTTGTAAAGCTCCTAATATTTTTTTATATGACTAAATATTGTCTATATTATGTGCAATATTTGTCAGAGATGTGTCTATATTTGTGAACTATTTTTACATTGCTATTACATTTTATATAAAACTGCGAAATCCAAATATAGTGAGATATCTCGGCAGAGATGTGAAATAAGAATATGGGTAGATCGAATCTATTGAGGAGAACTCAGCAAGAATGCAGCAGGTTATTCACGTTACAAATACAATTTTCAAGTTATTCCTATATCGCATGACGTTTATTGAATATGAATAGTAGTTTATCATCGCTTCACGCGATGCATAGCGTATTTATCAACTCATATTTGCCTTGGTATTAATCCGATCCTGAAGCTCTTTGGATTTACACGACGATCGCGCTTAAGGGATTAACGCGTAAAGCCACGCGAAACGTCGGCTCGTAGTGAGCCGTAGCGGTGAGCTATATAAAAAAAGAGAAAAAAGACAACAGGGTGTATGAACGGAAAGTAACGCGCACTCCAGTTTCTCTTGTCGACTAGGTTTAATCTCGGGGTTCACGAATCGGACGATGAGACTCTCGAGTGCGCACAATGTCTACCTGCGTTACTACGATTATACGGATTCCAGATAAAAATTTTAACAGATGTTCGCACCCCGACTTTGTCACGAGACATATATGCGCATACATATGCGCTAAATATATTTTCAAAAATTTCTCTCAATTAAAAGAAATTTATTTATTTTTTTTTTTTAAGTGAGACGACAATATTCTTCAATCAACTAATCATATTTCGAATATTCACGATGATCTGTTATTTCTATATATTTCTGATTCAAAAATTAATGTTTTTATAAGTTAAATATGTCATTGCATCGACATATTACATTTATAGGCCTGACTACTTATTTGCACACATCTCGATGCGATCTTATTCCTTTATATTGTTAAAACAACGATTAAAAGCACTTTACAAGAGTTTTGATAATTACGTGTTACATATTTATTCATATATGGTTTTGCAATTAGAAAGAGTATTCTTCGCAATTAGAAAGAGTAGATAGAGTTAAATTTCGTATTACATATCAGTATTTTAAAAATGTACGAGTCCAATATGTAGAAATTGCATTTTTTCGTTTCATATTGCCCTTCTAACCATGATATTACTTTTTTTGTTTTAGGTGAGTACCAATGTTACCAATTTATTTCAAGCATATCATCCTATCAGGTTTCAAGTTTGATATATCCTTTCGATCTGCGCATATCCTGGAGGTAAGGTTTATCTCGCTTTTTCTTACAATGTTTTGATACTAGATACGATTATGATCGTGATTCAATTCATGTATAAGACGCGATTCTTGAGAAGCTTTCCATCGTATATCTTGGTAAATATGACATCCACTTTTACGCATTTAACATCTCTCCGATACAATACATGACGCGATGTACGGATGATATTGCGTTTACTTATCGGAGACGGTTATTTATGCCGCGTCGTTAAGGTGAATTCCCTCATCGTGTGATTACGCTTTACACGTCTGTTTACTTCTTCCTTTCCTCCTTCATCCTTCCTTCATCGTAGCAGAACAGAATATAGATGTATAAATCAAGCAGGGCGCGTTGATAGAAGCAATAAGAACTCAAGGAATGGGAATGGCGAAGAGAAAAGGGAAAAAAATTCGAAGTGAAAGGAATTTCGCGGGGTGAAGAAAAATTGGAGGGGAAAAGCGGAATGGAACAAAAGTGTACGTGCACGCGCGGGTACGCAGATATAGGAGAGGAGAGAGTTGATGGGAGAGGGAAGAATTGACGGGAGAAACAGACTTATATTGCGTCATGTGTAGTTCCGACGTTAGCCGAGGAATTCGAACGTAGGCTAAGGTCCGCAAAAGAGTGAACAGGGACGAAGAGAGGGATTCTAGTGGGCGAGTCGAACAACGGCTGCCAAATTAATGGCACCCCCTGTCCCACATTTCTCGATTTTTCTCTACTACGAGACTCTTTTTCTCTCGGTCTTTCTCTCTTTTCTCCGCGTGATCCCCTGTGCCAGGTCGCCCACCTGGCGATATTGGAACGACCACCGAATTACCGATAAATAACTGGCTATTGAATTATTATCGGACATTCCAGTGACTGCACTGTCGCTGTTAGTCGATCTTATTTTAACCCTGGATGCGTTGTTGTATGCGTCGATTCGAGAATTGCTCCTATGGGAGATCCTTTTTGCTCAGCGCCTTTCGTCGTACGAGAGTACATTGATGTCTCGTAACAGGAATGTCGCTCCGCGGCTTCCAATCAATCGGTATTTCATGTACGGTTACGGGATATTCTCGTTTTTTCACTTCCAAATGACAGACTGTTAAATCTATAGTGTCAAATTTATCCACTTTCAGTGTAAAATAACGTCATCGAGAAAAAAAAATTGGTTGTTGCAGCAAATTAGATGGTAAAATATGGCATAGCATTTTTTAATTGACTGCAGCAGCCAATTTTTGGTTGTATTAGCCTATCTGCAATGTTAGAATAGGATTTCGATGAGCTAACGCAATCAAAAATTGATTGCTGCAATTTAAAATGCTATGTCATATTCAGACAATCTTTTCTTTCAGTGGATATGTTAAATATAGGGGCAATGATGATCTAAATTAAATTTGACACTATAGATATAGATGTACCTACACTACAAATAACAATGTACATTGATGTTTGCTGTCTCTTTTGGCAAAGTGTTCGATAGTAATCGTAAGAGACACGAGAAGAAGACTTGATGCTCTTACCTTTCGGAAGCAAATCGAAAACCGCGATCTTGACGGTGGTTGCTGCCATTAAAACTTGTCATGATGTAAAGCATGTACTTGCGCTGGTATACATGCCACCGCTTTTAATTGGTACATAAATCGTGCGGTCTCAAAAGCAACCTTTCGAGCGCGAGTCGGTGCACATAGTCGTTAATTTGTTAATAAACTTGCACGGACGAAAGACTGAGCGAATCGAATGTTAACTAATTGCGGTTATTAGTGCATCGAGCATAATATCCTGGTACGCAGCCTTCTCAGCAGTATGCTTAATAATCGTCTTGCCAAGCGCTACAGAATGGCGCAAAGAATACCTTCGGTTAATGTATAGGCGTAGGAATTGCTTTCTTGCATCAATCACGAATTTTATTTCATTAATGATGAATATAATTACAAATTCTGATATCGCTTGTAATAATAAGTGATTATAGCATTACCTAAATTGGGAACAGGTCGCGATTTTGACTAAATGACAATTAATCACATTATTTACAAATAATTGATGTGGATGATATTCAAATAATTGCGTGCAAAACGAGAGCCACGCTTCTGTAATATTTATTTACATTTTTTTTTTAGAAAAGTCTTCCAAAATGGAATTATGGAATGAGCTCTCGCGACATTTTATTTGCTACACCGTTTATTTTGTATTGCATCGTTATGCACTGTACGCACTAAGTTAATACTTAAGCTTGACGCATGGCTGGCTTGTTGGAAAAAAAATTTGTATTTTACGCTCCCTCGATGTATTACCTTCTGAATGGATGCCCGATGAAGCAAGAGCGCGATGGGACTCGCACGATCAGTTAGTTATTGCCGGATTCAACCTATAAATATACAACCGTTAACGCATTTATAAATTTCCAAAAGAGCAAGGGAGAAAATCCGTTGAATCATTTTATTGAGATTTAATTAATGAGCGCTATTATTACTTGGCATATAGTCCTGACAATAACCGACCGGTCCTTTCATTTATCTTTCGAATTTTTTACATTACTAAAATCATCGTGTCACATTGGCAAATGGCACGAAATCCGGCGCGGACCAACAACGGGTGTTGCCTGGCGACTTGCTGTCACGGGAAAAAATTTTTACTTTATGTGCGCTCTGCTACCTTCTAAAGGTCTGAAAGTATTTATCGAAGATGCATGGGCCACGAATGCACGTGGCCTACATAGTAGGGCAGTAGGTACCGATATGGTTATACATTATCCTATGTATTCCCGTATCTATAATATGTAACCTATCTCCTTTCTCTGTCTTACTCGCAACATGCACGTATTCGAATTCACGGACACAGCTGAGTCGTTGCGAATGCCCGTCCACGAGCATACCGTAGTACATTATATACCGTACTCAAGAAGTTCAGAGACCATAAAGAAAGATTCATGACGACGATCGGTCCATTATCAGGCTCGGCGGGTAGAGTTAGAGTTTTCGTTATGGTGAGACATGATGGGATTATTTTTCCTCTATTAGTCTCTCGAGTGAAGAAACATCTGTATCTGTAATTACGGTGATCCCGATAAAATGAAACAAATGCGGAAATTAAATTACGTTAGAAAATACGAGAAGTATGGTTACGATATGATTCAGCGAGAATTATTGTTGCAATGCGTTACAACATTATCGAATACTGTCAACACACATTTAGAATATATGTATATATTGTCGCGTTGATGAAGGAAAATTATTTTGTTTTATTTTCTCGTTGTGACACAGTGTAATTAAGCGATGTATAATTGATAGAACATTTTAATTTGTTTACTCAGTTTCGAGGTTTATCCCGTAAACGGGAAGCGCTATATGTTGCGGCAGTGTAATCGCTGGCATTCGATTGGTATCGCACATTTCTCGAAATAGTTTAACCTGCTCTCTCACCGAAGAAACGGATTCCGCAGTACGAACCTCAAACACCCGATACACGATTTAGCGAAGCGATACCGTGCGCGAAGCGATAGCTCCAACATCGTAGACCGTACAGGAAGGGCAGGAAGGATGGGCCGATGTTTCACACTCCATCTCCTGCCACTCCTGGATCGTCTGTTCCTGCCTCTGGCGGCCAACCGGTGTTGGATTCTCGGTACTCGCTCCGCTCTTTTTATTTCCTTTAACCTTATTCCGCCTCTTCACCCCCGTGGCCGCAAGATCATTTCCCGGCAAAATAATTTATACCCACTCACCGAATGCACGGGCAAGGGAACTTATCGAGCGACCTTCGAACAGTTATCCAGGGGAGTTGTATGATGTTGACGAAGGGTCTGAACGTCTGTAATGCGCCAGAGGCTACGGTCAGTTCGAATACTGATGCAAAAACGTGACTTGATGACGAAAGATTGCAAAAAGATACCTTACAAATTTAATGTTTATGCATATTTCTAATGTAGCATCTATTGTCGAAATTTTAGTTCTATTTTGAACCTCTTTCAACCTCAATTATACCTTACAAACCTGTTTTAAAATTTGTACAATCAAATTGGGCTTCTTTTAATATTACCTAATCTTCTATTTAGAAAACTTCTTTTGAACCTAAAAATAAGAAATCTTGCAATAACCATTTACAGGCTCAATGTAAAAGCACAATTCATTAGATTAGAACCTATTATAAATCTATATACATCATCTTTAGAGTTTATATATGTCCTAAAATTAAGATTCAAAAAAACTAAAAATTCAATTGAAGAAAAAGTTTCGACTCGGGATAATTGTGTATTTTTGAAATTTGTTTAATTATACA
>Ga0157363_1003170_pt1 | contig 14752 bp, 5 predicted proteins | sample AttsexASBM1_FD_111477 | JGI IMG/M metagenome (GOLD analysis project Ga0157363, IMG submission 111477) | Fungus gardens microbial communities from leaf cutter ant in Ribeirão Preto, State of São Paulo, Brazil - Atta sexdens ASBM1 | ecosystem: Host-associated > Fungi > Mycelium > Unclassified ...
ATATATATATATATATATATATATATATATATATATATATATGATGATATAATAGATAATTGGATTTTTTCTTGTAATGGGACATTACATCTTAATCTTCCCTCAAGAAATAAAATGTTTATATATGTAACTATGATCACTTATACAAATATGGAATTTTTTCTCTTAACGATCATTTTTATATATATAAAAATAATATATATAAAAATCATTTTATATATATATATAAAATAATTGTTAAATAATTGTCATGGAATAATTATCGATATAGTCTCAGTAATAAATTTTATTTTTTGTTCGATAATTAATATCGCATTATATATTAGATGTAGTAAAAAGAAATCCATTATTTTTGCATGAAATTGAATGGAAAAATAATGGATTTCGTTTTACTACACCTAATATTATGCTAATGTCTTGCTGGAATCACTAGAGATGTGAAAATCATAAAGAAAGATAAGTGGATCAAAAATATTTGAATTTATAAATGTAAATGATACAAAAGTCTAAAAAATATTTGAATAATCAATATATAAATTTTTTAAAGATTTTAAAGATATTTTTAGATTAGATTTTCAAGTTATTTATAGAGTTCAAGAAGCAGAAAAGTTTGAAAAATATCACAGAATTGGACTAAACTTTTTTTTATCTTTCTTTGTGGATTTTTTAAAAAGATTTTATGTTATTTGGAATATTTCTTTTCAATTTTTCTTCCGAATAAATTAAATAAATTTCTATTCAAATTAGTTGAATTATTCCCATTGATTTCGAAAAATGAATTATATAAATATATAATAAAAAATTAATTGAATATTTGAAAATTAATTGGATGTTTCGCTATGGAGGGAGCTTATTTATAATATCAATAGTCTTTGCTTGAAAAATACAATATTTATGCCTTCAAAGTGAGTTTACATTTATATCTTGCTATTTATTTGAGAAGACTGCATAATTATATTCATAAGTTACGTTAGACTGTTATATTTATTTTTATTTATTATTTTTTTATTATATATATTTCTGTTTTAATTTCACAAAAAAAGTTAAAACTAAATTAAATTAATTCTCAGATTTTATAGAACATAAAACAACAAAAAATTTTATAATAAGGAAATATTTGCTTGTTTCGCTATTTTTGTCCGATAATTACTCAAAACAGATATGTTACTTCCATTTAATATTTAATACTGATTCTGCTGATTGTCTGACTTTAAGTTTCATTTGTTCAATGCAAAATCGAAGCCAATTTATATGAAATAAGGACAGCCACGATTTTAAACGCACAATGAATCATGATTAAGTATTTGAAGGCGGATGAAGGTAAAAGATAGATAGTACATGTGATTTTATATAATATTATACATAGAATGATAGAATATATAAAATTTTTAAGAATGCTAGTGGAAAATGCGAAATATGGAAGATTTAAGAGTGTGAAGAATTTAACGAGTTAAAAAGATTTAAAGACTTATGGAATAGGAGTTTATAAGAGACTAAGATCCGAAGAGAAAAAGTTGTTGCTATATCTAAGGATTCATAGAATATTCAAAAATGTTTGTTTTATCTGTCGCATCATATCGTTGTCATACACAGGCATTCGTGAAATGAACTCTATCGTTACTATTCTTTGCATTGTGATTCTGTTGATAAAAATAATAATTTAGACTATCGATATATTTTTATGTTTTGTTCTATTTTCATATATGTACGTATGTATATATACGTGTATGTATATTACATATATACGTAATATATATTATATATACATACGTCATTTAATTTTTACCAAATTTCAGAACTTATATCTAAATTAAAATTTTTTTTCAGTTTTTACAATGCGATTCGATATTTTTAATGTTAGCAATAATCAAGTCATATTTTTAATCCATAAAAATGCTAGTCATGCGTCGTTCGCATTCTACAACGTTATTTAATCCTCTCATGCAAAAGAATATGTCATGTTTTATTCAATAATCTAGATATCTCTCATACATTTTTTAACTTTAAAAAAGTTTTATAAATCATAGCGACTACTAGTCTCAAATTAATATATTATAAATTAATATATTTCGTCTTCTGTCTGCTAACATGTTAGTTTGTAAATGCTTTGTTTAAAAAATCTTAAGTATTATGTATATTAAGTTCTGTATATGTTCTTTTTAATTGTTGTACGAAATATATTTGAAGATTAATCTTCAAATAAATTCTAAATGTATGAGAAGATTATTACATCTTGTAACGGTATTACGTAAACATACTTTGATATAACATTATCGATTTATATTAATTTTGATTAGAATGATTCATAGTCAGAACATGAAAGCACGAATTTAATCGAGGGCTTAAGTACAACAAAAATCAATGCAAGAATGCAAATACACAATTATATATAAGATCCATTTTAGATATAACTTCATATACAAAAGTGGACCTTATATTATATATTTTTAATTAATTTTCGTATCAAATTGTGAACTAAAATCGAATTGGTATAGTGTGCCTCGATTGAGATCATTTCCGTATTCTCATTAAATCATATATGTTCGCCGTTGTCGTTAGCGATACAGGCTTTGTTTTCTGATAGGACCGTCGTTGCAGTTTGCGCAAATGCCATGCCTAAGCAACTTGCTCGTACTCGGCCTTATTGATATTGCTAGCTAGACAGCATGCTAGGAAGATACCAACTAGTGGGAAAAAAGCTACGCCGATCGCTGTACCGGCCACCAGACCGATGTTGCTATTTATGAGATCCAGTAAGCGATTGTAACATCCCTGTGAAAAGGAATTATAAAAAAATTGTAGAAACTCCCTCCAAAGAAATAAAAAAATTGGAAAAACTGCTTATTAGATTTGATTTTAATTTCTCATATTAATTTTTCTCTTTTCTATTTTCTACATTTTTTTAAATTTCTGCGTTTAATATTCCTGCGTTTAATATTCCTTTCTTAGTTTCTTTTATGGATTGTAAATTATTATAAGATAGCAATCAAGAGATTTTAATACGTCTGCTCAATGAGATTTATGACTTACTATTATTGTGTATGCCATAATAGAAGTTTTATGAAAAATATGCATATAATATATAAAATATTGTCTAATAATTAAATAATCCTGATAGATAATATGTTTAATTATATCCTTTGTATTTTATACATATTAAGCTAGTCACGTCATTCAAAAATTTATGTCAGATATTTATTTTTTACAAGCATTTTTTTATAAAATTTCATTAGTTTCATCATCAATGATCATTAAGACGTCATAAATGAATATCAAGACAATGAACATGTTAATAATTCACTATGTTGCATCCTGATATAAGTAAAATATTTTTCTTTTCTCTCTCTCTCTCTCTCTCTCTCTCTCTCTCTCTCTCTCTGTCTTGCAAAAATTTAAGTAATTAATAAAATATATACCTCGATATAAATTTCCTCTACATCCGATGTGTCGCATTTATTCTGTAGCACTTTGCAACAGGATAAGGGAACGTCCTTCGGCGGATCCAAATTGAGCCAATCAACATAACCGCGATTGCCACAGCAATGCAACTGTAATTGATTAACTTTTTTCAAATATACGATACAATGCAACTGTGTCACGGGGAATGAAAGAGTAAGGTTTCGTCTCTTACTTTGTCGTAATTTCTCTCGTATAGTGAAATACGAACATTCAGTTTCGAACAATTGACATTGAATTGACAGGACAATCGAAATAACTGAAGGTAGAATAGAACACTACATTGAGATACTCACAGTTGATTGCATGGTATCGATGTGACTGCTCTTGGAATGGTCTTGTCCATAAGCAGCCATGCTCTCGTTCAGACCTTGATCAAATCCCTCGTTCAAGCTCGTGCGATAAGCATAAACCGACGCACCCGCGCCGAGTTCCAGTAAAGCCACGACAGCTAGAAACGCACCGTACTACGCAAACGAAAAGAAAAGAATTATAAAGGTAAATTAATTATTTCAGAGACTCTCTATTTCTAGAGATGATAAATATGCTGATCAGAGGAGGCCGCTCCGATTATCTTGACCTTGACATGTGTTGTCAAGGTCATGATCTTGAGTGATCTCCAAGAGCCGTCGCTCGTCATTTGTTAAAAAATTATTAACAAAAAAGTTTAAGAAATAATGTCTTATTTCTGTTTTATACAATATTAAGAACTACTCCGCATTCGATCTGTCTAGGAACATCAAACTTTCCATGCGAAACGGGGTCCCCATCTCCCCCTTTGCCTCATGCGCTCTTAGGCAGGGGGGGAAGATAGAATGGGCCTTCCTTCGCGGAAAGTTGTGCATCCCTAGACAAGAGAAAAGGTGAAGTGAAATTCGCTTAGAATAGAAAATCCAATATCCTTTAAGAGACTGGATATGGAGTTTTAATATTGTAATATTGTATATAGCAGAAATAAAAATATTATTTCTTAAACTTTTTTGATTAATAACTTTTTAATGAATAACGAGTAATAACTAAAATTTAGAGGTCACTCAGATCATGATCTTAACAACATATATCAAGGCCAAAATTATCTTCCCTGATCAGTATATTAACCGATTAAATGATTCCAATTATTGCAGATTTGCAAGTTTACATACATTTGCGACATAATCTGTTAATATACCTATAATAATGCTACAACAACGCAGAGTATCGTTTTTCTCCTTAAGAGTCTCTTTCCCCTTATGTAATGATATTACATCGAGTATCGATTTGTAATTTTATCCTGTCGTTCCTGAACTTGAAGCCTGAACTTGAAGCCTATTTTAATTGACGACGGAATTCTATTTATAATCTTATATAAGAGTGTGTACATACACGTCTATCTATTTCAATATTTTGTATGCTGATTCTTTGTGCGGATCATTAATTGTATTATGAAATCATAATAGATTGCTGAATTCTGAAATAGATTGAATGCTTACCAAATACAGGAGAGCAGGATGACCGCGTGCAGTGCAACAACAGGCGAGGACCGCTGCGACCGCTAAAACCGCACCTAAACTTGCAAGTGCCAATAGAGCAGCTCCGCTGCCCTGCACGCTCATATTCATGTAATCTCGCAGTTGGATGCGCATCCATATTCCGATGCATAACATCAATACCCCGGACGCCTGAAAAAATATATAAAACATCAAGAAAAATAATTTATCGCGAAATAATTCGAATTATCTAATTGTTTTTAAAAAAATTAAAGGCTCCCGGAAAGAACGCTGCACTCAACATTTCTTTAATTTTACAGAAAAGAAAAAAACAGCAAATACAAGCAACGCGCATATTTTTCTATTCATCATTTTTCAATAAAAAAAACACTATAAATATTACTATAAAAATGCAACGTTTAGTTAGAAATTTCTTTAACTATAAGAAGAGAACGCGCTTGTTAATAAATAATTATGATAGAATCATCTAATAAAAATTTGTGTTTTTGTCGAGTACAGATATTTAATAAAATTAAAATAAGTCTCTATATCTCTTTTTATTAGAGTATAATAGAGTATAATTGTGCACAATAACGTATAAATGTTCGAAGGTGTAATATCTTAGATGCAAAATATCTTATTATAGCGAATTCGGTCACTTGCATTATACTAAAATACTATACGTAATAAAATTAGCAAAGCGCAAATTAAATGTAAAAGTATTTGAATATTTTAAACAATTAAATATTCAATAATGATATTGTTGTTATTTAATAAATAGAATATTGTAGAATCTGTATCGTTTCACATTGTCATAATTCATTATATTATGCTACTGCATTCAGATACTTCATATAAAGTAATCTTTTTAGGCGATTGCACCAACGCAACTTTGATTTTAAGCAAGGCTTAGAATCTGTCTCTGTCTCTTTTTGACTTTAAAACGAAACAAACAGAATTTTAAGAATTTTTCTCGCTTAAAATCAAAGTGACTTGGTGCAACTGGGCCTTAATATATTAATCCAGTGTAGAGATGATATAATCATATCATTATCCCTTTTGATATTCGAAACTTTTAGTTTCTGTATCGTAATTAATCGTAGCATATCGGATCTGGAATGTAAATATCAATTGATTCGATAAAAAAAAAATTGTATTTCCAAAAGTCAACCGCATAAACGTAACAAGAATGTCAATTCAGGGACAATTAACGACATCATGAATAAAACTAAAAGAAATTTTATATTTCACATTATCTTTGTTAGTTGATAGACTTATATGTATAAAATGACAAATATATGTAAAATGTATAAATGCATAGTTTTCAATCTGTCTCCCATTCCCATTTGTGTGTATATGTAAATTTACTAAAATATTTATAATTTTATTGATAAATTAATGATTTTTTTTTAAATTAATAAAATTAATAATTAAATTAATAAATTTTTCTTTAAAATCAAAAGTTTGTGATCTCCGCATGTCTCTACATAAGAAAATATGCAAAAAAAAGTAACAATATTCCTGAATATCAAATCATTTCCAATCAATATATTGTTGTATTGCATATTTCATATTGATACGAAATATCGATAGTCTTTGCTTCTCCGCAAATCCCTAATCCAATGTGTTGCAAATTTTGAATTCATCATTAGTTTAAAGAATAAAATAATGTCGAAGAAATCAAGAAATGTTACGAATTATTTAGTAATCATCGATCGTATTTTTAAGCTGACATAAGTAATGGTCACTAATGTTAGAGAAGCGATAATAGTCGCGTATGTACTCATATGTTTACGAACATACGATCTGCAGATAAGCTACATAATTAACGCGCTTAAAAATTCTGAACTGATTCAAAGGTTCAAGGTTAAATATAAATGATAGAAATGCAGTTTGTCACAACGTCACATAACTCACAAATCAAATATGAAAAAATATGTTTTTATGTAATATATATTTTTATTATATTCTATGAATAATATAATCAAGTAAAAAAATGTACACGACTCACATATGTAAAATTTAATTTATAATTTTATTTAAATATAATAATTAATATACGTATATATGTATATATATATATATATATATATATATATATATATATATATATATATATACTATGTTGACGTGTTCCAATTTAAAACTATATATTCTTAAACTATATATTCTTAAATTTTGTAGGATTAATAAATATTCTAAATTTTTTGTATCATAATAATGATACAAAATGAATGATGAATGATGATAAATTAATGAGATTTAAGAGCTTCTCATATTATCTAGACGGGCATAACATTCAAGATCATATTCATCAATCGTCGCACATTTATGGCTTTGTACTCATTCCCCAGTTGCTCGATTTCGAATAGAAGCTTAGACATTGACAATAGATCATTATTACGTATATTCTCTTGTCCTTCGTGAAATAAACAGATTCAATTACCCAGTACTATAACGCTAATCAATTGTGCAACAGTTGGGTAGGATCAAGGTGATAAGAATAGTCCATAATCATGACGCGATGTGTTGGAGTTTTGGAGATTTCTGCTTACCCAGAAGATGAAATTGAAGAGCATTAGCAAGGTCTTCATACAGGTCATCGTAGCCATGGTTTCCAGTCGTGCTTTGCTCATACTGGAATGTTTATCTTTCGTTTATTTAATTGCGACAAAACCCTTTCGATGTAGTCGGGATATGGGTTATTACGCACTATCTAAGTCTCACCTGGGTAACGAGTGGAGTTCGTGCGATCGATTTGCGAGAAGATTTGCGAATACGTGTTGCGTGCGTGGCTCCTGCCCCACCCTCAACAATTTCAACTGGTGCATGCGCGCTACCCTGCGAGAATAATATAGCGATGGAGGGAACTCCCTTATCTAAACAATTCTATATATATATGTAACGGGAACAAGTGTACCACGGATATGCAGGATATTCCAAAAAATCAGGACACTTGAATATCTTGGAAAATATAAGTTTTACAGAAAAGTATTTCAAACAAAAGTTGTAGGATTGTTCAACAAGATCTATTTGTTGATCTTATCAGTTTGACTTTGAGTGACATCGCTAAAGTCAGGTCAAAGTCACATCGATTTTTTTGGAATACCCACTTCTGATTCTAGAATCTAATAGCTGATGTCGAGAGCTTTCCAAAATGCTATAAGAAAATATTTTTCCATTAGCACTTTTTCAGTTATGATACTTGAAAGTTACAGTACCGCCGGCATTAGCATTACCATGCGGAGGGTACCATTGCAAAGATTGGAGAATAATGCCAATGAAGGCAAGATGGAACGATGATCCAATCAATAACTGGATCAGTCAATGACTGGATCATTGTCCGATCTTATCTTCATTAGCTGTATTATTTTCCAATTCTTTCTTTGAGCACAAAAGACGTATAAATCCACCACGGCAACCTCCACTAATAGGGCTAATACCGGCAGTATTATAATTTTCAAGCATCATAACTAGCGATAGGATTAAGTATTTTACAAGTAGATTCGAATCTGTTAAAGCAGTTTCGAACTCTCTGTGATCACTTTGAAAAATAGTAGCAATACCTCCAAGTAGATTTGAATCTAAACAAAATAGATTTGAATCCTCTATTTGAATACCTCGAAAAATAAAAGTAGTACTTCCAAATGGACTCGAATCTAAACAGAATAGGTTCGAACCCTCTATGAGTATCTAAAAAAATAAAAGCAGTAGATTGTACCAAGTATATTCGAACCTAGATTAAATATGCCCGAAATTTATGAAAATTATAATCACGCAAAAAAAAAAACATTTTGTGAAATGTCCTTCTTACTTTTGAGATTAATACATATTCGGACTTACAATTATGTATCTACTATGAGTCGATATTTATCGATTCGCATAAAGAGATTAGTAGAACTATTGACTTATCAAATAACTGTTTCAATAAAATTCAATATAATAAAAATATAATATAAAATATAATATAAAAATATAATATAAAAATTCAATATAAAAATATCAATAAAGAGCATTATATAGTAAAGACATTATAATCGGATGCCATAAGAATGTCCGGCATTTTCTTCAATAGTGAATACAACTTTCAAATGTACATATATTTGTGTAATAACACGTTCAAGATTAAGAAGAATGAAGGAATATTTATATTATAATTAAATACTACTTTGAATGTATCGTTCGAAATGGTAGAAAATAAAAATACAGATCATATGAAATTTTGTTCAAAACGAAATTTTTGTTAAAAATATTCATAAAGTATTTAAAATTAATAATAAAAGTTATACTTTATTTCATTTTCCAAATATATATTTATATTTTATAATACTGTTTGTAAAATAAAATATTTTAACATTTTTTTTTGTTTTTATTCAAAGTTTTTCTTTCTCAAATTTTTAATCAAGGAATTTTTTTCAAAAAATGACCGGGAAAATTAAGAAAAATAAGGAATATTTTCTTTTGTATTTTGCTACAGCCCTGTTAAAGTACTACTTGTAAAAGATTTGATTTTGTACGATAAAAAGTACTTTGTAAGTATATTTTGAATCTTGTAGGTGTTCATTTGTAAGATTAGAAACTAACAAAATGAGATCACAAAGTGAAATCAAACCTTGCAAGTATAAAATATTACTTCTTATGAGTATTACTCGAACTCTAGAAAATGAAGCTAAATTATTAGATTGACTTGAATTTTTAAGTACAAATATTAAATTTGATCTCATCTCTAATCATAACTCAAAAAGTACTGAATGAAAAAATATTTTCTCATAGTGTTTTGAAAAGATCTCTACATCAGCTATTAGATTCTGGAATCAAAAGTAGAGTGTTCCATTTCTAAAAAAATCGATATGACCTTCATCTTGAACACCTAAGATCAAACTGATAAAATTAATAAATAGATCTTTTTATACTCTATTTTTGTCTGAAACATTTTTTTCTGTAAAACTTATATTTTCCAAGATATTCAAATATTCCGACCTTTTTAGAACATCCTGTATATTGGTACACATTGAATAGATATAATCGTAGAATATCGTAAAGACCGAAATAGAAGCTCTCTTCTTGAGAAACATAATTACCTTAGATGTTTCTGTTGGATTGAAATTTTGGAACTAAAATAGTGACAGTTTTCTTTATTGGAATAACTGCTGATGCACCAGTGAGTACATCACAAATGACACAAATATTCAATAAAAAATGTAAAAGAGAAAGACTTCGCGAGATTCTTTATCCAATTCCGTTGATGTTGTTCATTAGAGTTTTGCATTAAAAAATTGAAGACATTATAACAATAGTAATTCTTTTATTAGAATAATTAAACCCTATAATATACAACTAAATTAAAATGTGACAGATGACAAATGATATAATAAAGACAACATAAATTCAAAATTACGCTTGTATTGATATATGAGCGGTATTGATATATTGGCACTTGAAATGCAAATTCAGAAATGTATAAAATTTTTTTTATACATTTCATATTTTTGTTAAACTTTTTCATAAAGCATTTTAGAATATGCTACGTTTATATTTAATAATATGTTTTTTCAGAATATGTTAAAGTTTAGTACTTTTTGTTAATTTAATGGTTCCGTGCTGTTAAAGTACGGAAAACCCTGGGATATCCTATGATCTTATATTTAAACATGTTTAAAACATTAAATTTTTGTTATATATTAAATAATTCAAATTTTTTTTTTTAGGGCTTAATATTACAGGATTGTTTCATAAAAAACATTGTCATAAAAATTATTTGTAATAAGATCTGAAACATCACAAACTATCCATAAAAGATTCATAATATGACGCATAACATTGTTTCATATGATGATTAAAAACTAACAAATAATAATATTATAATGATGACATATTTATTGTAGAAAGATAAGTATGTACATGAATCTTTTAATTTTAATAGAAGTATGCGTTGTCGATTAATTACTTATTGCGGATAGTATTTTATACAAATTAAAGATTGGAACTTTTTAATCCTCATCAGTTCATATTAATATTCATGTATATTAATCTAAATCTTGATCATATATCATAAATATTGCACATAGAAAGAGTAAAACGTCGTTAAATTATAATAAAAATTTTATTAAGACATTTGCAGGATTGTAAAATATTGATTTAATATTTAATATGTAATAAAATATAATAAAACATTTTATTATATTTTATTACACATATTAAATCAATATTTTACAACCATAATAAAATGTTTTATTATATTTTATTACACATTAAATATTAAATCAATATTTTTACCATACGAATTTCTTAATAAAATTGTTCATTATAATTTAACAATGTTTTGCGATCAAGATTTAGATTTTTCATGCTTCAACATCATTTTCAATATTCAATAATTTTAAAAACACAATTTTATTTAAATTAAAAAAATTTATTTTTAAATATTTTATTTTTTATTAGAATTTGAAAATATTCTATTTTATTTCATTTATTATGTGAATTGTTGCATTTTGATTCTGTTTTTTTTGTTGCGCAAATCCAAAAAAATCTTTAAAGATATTTGATATATTTTTTCTCTCAAAACAACTGTCAGACAAAACAATAATAAACGAATAAAACAAAATATTCAAAAAAATATAAAATTTTGTGCACATTAATAAAAAATAATAAAAAAAAACATAAAGAAGAGAAATTAAACATATATTTATTTGAAAGAGAAATTAAATATATATTTATTTTGAACTATAAAACCAGTGTATAAGTTGTTATTTATAATATAATCTGTATATAATATTTATATAATCTATTGGCGTTTTTCATTGATCAAAACTCTTACGAGTTTATGCGCAAATTTGTTCTGCTCGACGGGTTTTACTTTTATTGATCTTTCGGAGAGTTGTTGGCAACATTGAAGTTGTTGGTATAATTATAATTTAAATTGGTACAATAATTGATCACGATACAGTGATTGACTATTTGCTATGAATTTGTTTACATATTAAAATCCAAATCAAATTAACAACTAATTTCACAGTATAGTAATAACTGATCTTTATTAACTTCATATATGAATCATAATATAAAGACAAAGATATGTTCGTGCGCATGGCCATGTTTCTGGAGCCAATAAGAATTGTTCACAAGCGTACGTCATCATTAAGCACGAAATTCGAATGTTTTAAGCATGTCTTTCAATCCGAAAAATTTTCCGATTCCTTTTTTGTTTTATGATGGTAATTTTTGCATTCTGCACAACATATTTGAATGTTAACCCTTCGTTGACACCCTTTTTTTTTGCTTTTTGACACACTGAGTGGTTCATACCCAAAGCAATGTTTAAACAACATTTTCATTAAAAATCTAATTAATATGAAAAAAATTATGGGTCAATTTCAAGGTCTATAAATATATTCAAATAGTTTTTGATTGAGATTTCATTACAGTTTTTGTGAAAAAAATTCTTGAATTCAATGAATAGAGAAAAAACGAATAAAATCTTTGAAAAATTTTAATTTAAAAAAAATTTAATATTAAAAGTTAAAACTTTACAGAATTGTTGTTTAGATATGATACTTTAAAAAAAATTAGTTTATAAGTTGGTTTTGGATAAAGGGTATTTATTTTGCATATTGATTATGTAAGCTATTTTGGGAATTGAAAAAACAAAGATTTTTTTACAAACATTATATTTTTGTTCTACAGTAGAAGAAAATTGAGTTTCAGAGAGTTAAAATAATTTTGTGGATGGTTTACACCCAGTATGTCGAAGGGTTAAATTACTCGAACTTTATTACTTTGAACTACAGAATTTATTCGGCATGTACTGCACATGTGTTGACGACTATATTTCATTGACACTTATCGCTCCGGAAACAACCGAATCTGTTTGAGCGTGACACATGCCATGATATATGTCTATTGCCTACGCAGTGATCTACCATCGGATACGAACATACCCTACTCGTCAGTAAAAGGGATCCCTTTTACTTCAATGTTGAATAACTCGGTGAAAAAAAATCGCACAACATTCAATATAAAAGCAAATTGAAGATAAAGATTCACTCTTTCGACTGCTGTAAACTGCATTTGTGTGCAATTTTTAGTTCACGCTATAAACCTTGGTAAAATATGTATATGAAATTTTCAGATTTGATGGATATCCATTTCTGTTCGTAAAAAATAGCTTCGTAAAAAATCTGATCAAATATCAATTACCGATCTTGAAAGTAGATACTTCAAGCTTTAAAATGCCTTTTTAAAAAAACTCGTCATGATTATTTGATCAATATTATATGATCGTTTTTGATGAAGTTGTATTCTTTTAAATATTTACTTATTTTTTGAGGATAGACTAGGTGATTCTTTAATTTTTTTTGCGTAGTGTATAGCATAAAAAATATATTTTTTTATGATTTATTTTCTGTACAATATTATATATACACTGATGTTATAGGATAATGCTTGGCCCATATAGCAAAAAACACTCTGGAAACCATCTCCGATTTTTTTACTGGGAAATTCTCCCTCATGCGGCATATTCTCCAAACTTAACTCCTTCGGATTATCACCTATTTCGAGAATACAACATCACCTAACTGATTCTCGATTCAAGTTAATTGAAGAAATAGAAAAAAGCCTCGATGAATTTATTAATTCAAAGTCACCATCATTTTTCCGATCTGGAATCCGGTAATTGGCTGAGAGATGAGGAAAAAATATATAAACAGCGAGGGAGATTATTTTGAAGATTGAGTTTGTATTCATGTTTTTATAAATAAATGTCAAAGTTGGTCAAAAAAGACCGAGAATTAATTTGTACAATAATAAACAAAAATTAATCGTATATGTGTCATTCAAGAATCAGCAAATATTGCAAGAATCTTGGGGTGCTATTCTATAGGATCGCTTATTGATACTTATCGGCATCATGATGTGTCGTTGCGCAACTTTTTTACCATAAAAAATATCTATGCAATAACACATGACGATATTGACAACTAGCAGTAAGCGATACAAAATAGCACCTCTGGAACATCTTCTTACGAGGCTTTGTCTCAGTTCCACAGTTTCAAACAATTCAGATGAAAATTGTCTCCAAGGAAGATTAAGATTAACTGCTACGGTATTTTCAATTATCAATTGAACAGTAAACTGAACATCAATATGACCATAGCATCTATTTCAAGATTATTGGTGATATTAAAAATGACAAGAGAATTGAAATCAGATAATACATCGATCTATCAGTAGCGGGGTGCTACTAATCTACTATTTTTGACAAAGTTATATCACCTTTCTTCTTTCAATGTCAATAAATGATCTTTTTTCTCTAAATTGTCATTTACATGAATTAATTGCTGTTGATAAAGCTCAGCAATCACGATCTGACCTCGTCGGAACAACTCATAGTGAATCACGTCCTTCTGATCCCATCAAATGCATAGCAACTTTTTTGTATGGATGTTCGGTTTTGTGATGCTCGATGACGACTCAACTAGATGAACCCATGATTTTCCTCTTAAGATTATCATATCAGGTGTAAAGCTTAAATCCGCTGTTTGCTCATAGAGATGGCATTAGTGAGCGTACAAAGTTACCCTGAGCACACAACACACTTTTTTTTATGTGTTTGACATCTGTCAACATTAATCAGCAATTTCATACAACAACATACATTTTTTCTTTCGTAATCATGTCTAGTTTTTTGCTAAAAAAAAAGCATATGCGGGAAGCTTTGCTTTTCTGTTTCAATTTGAAGAAATCGGCTATCGAATCGCATCGAATGCTTGTGGAGGTCTATGGCTTTATCGGAAACAACATGCAGAGATTGGTTTCGCCGGTTCAATGAC
>Ga0157363_1003171_pt1 | contig 14750 bp, 4 predicted proteins | sample AttsexASBM1_FD_111477 | JGI IMG/M metagenome (GOLD analysis project Ga0157363, IMG submission 111477) | Fungus gardens microbial communities from leaf cutter ant in Ribeirão Preto, State of São Paulo, Brazil - Atta sexdens ASBM1 | ecosystem: Host-associated > Fungi > Mycelium > Unclassified ...
CACACACACACACAAGGTGTGCCAAACTTTTTGACACATCGCTTGTAGACAGGTAGAGCAGACTTATCCTAAAATTACCCAAATTAGTAAAATGTCAAAATATAATTTAATCCTAATTGTCATAAAGATATATTATTCTAATTATAAAAATATGAAATAAAATGATTCGCCGTTTTTTATTAAATAGAAAATTTTATTTCTTTTTATTAACTCGATTGCACAAATTTCTGGATCAAATACTTAATATTGTATACTAACCCAAAAATGAACATCTTGATTATTAGATTTTTTGATTCGTGATATAAAATATAAAGATTATTCCTAATTCTGTATAATAACGAATCTAATTGGAATTCAATTAACAATACGCTTAAAACGCTTTATAAACTTCTTAAGAAATCCAAGTAAATAATCGTGAGAATTGTTGCCAAATGATATCGTCTAAAATCTCAATCGAATTCTGTTCGTCTCGATCGAGATCGAGAAGCCAACGCGGCGGCGCCTCGAGCGATAATAAGTATCCGGATTGCAGGAAAGAAAAAAAATAGATAAAAAAGGCAAGGATGGCGAGATGGCGGGAGCTTGATTAGGAGATCGCTCGGAGCAATCTCTGCCTCGCGGCCTTTTTTTACGCCGTGCAATTTTATTGTGTCTTAACGAGATCGGGGACCTAACCCAGCCCGCGATCTACCCCACCCACGTTCATCGTACATCGCAGGCAATTTCGTTCCATCGGTTCTTCGTTCCTTCAATTCCGTCTCGAAGACCTCGTCCTTATTCCGGCGCAGCTCTCGGTACAGGGCCAGCCGGTTCGTTTTTACTAGGCGGATCAAGATACCGCTCGTAGGACTTCTTGCAGAGTTAATCTTTTGGAATAAGTAGCAATGTTGCCTTTACTCAGACACAAGCTAGCCCTTCACGAAAGACAATGAATAAATAATATATATATATATATATACACACTATTATTTTTTAAGTATATCTTATTTGTAAGTATGTCATATACATGTATGAAGGTTTAATAAAGAAAAATATACGATGTGAAACGGAAGTATTCACACAATTAATAATACTAATTTATGTAATACAAAATATTCCAAACATGATGAATCGAATGACAGTATCATGTATCCTGATTATTATACTTAAGTAAATTAATCAACCAGTGAATAAATCAATTTGTATATTAAAATATTAAACTGTTTGTCATTGTAATACTGAAAATAATCCCTCGCAATATTAATCAATAACGTAATTTATTAATTTATTAAATTATCCTCGAATTCTACAATGTCTGTTAATTGAACTCATCGAGAACTCGGTAAATAAATAACTAAATAAATCCTATTAAAAAATGAAAAATAATACATAACTTTAAAAATTCTTATTCTCTCCCTCTCTACAATACGTATAAAGATTATATAAACAATTATCCAAGGTGTTCCAAATTTAAATGGCCAATTTTCAAGAGCGTGTAAGAAATCAATAAATTAAAAGAAAAAGTCGAGCATATCTCTAAGGACTTGCTTTGTTAGTTTATCGATCATTTATACGCATCCAAAATTTGACCGTTTAAATTTGGGATAAAGAATGTTTTTAAACCTTTTGTCATTTTCAAATCAATTGTAAATTTTATACGAAATTACCGTGTAGAAAAAAATTGCGACGAATTGCAGCAAGAATCGAATGCAGCGCTTATATAGCCAACTTTGTTTCAACTGCAAAAGTAAATTTCGCAAACCGAATAATTTCTATTTCACGCAAACGCGTGCAATTTGCGCTGAATTATGCAATGTGCAACTGCGCGTTGAAAATCGCTAATCCGATCTAGTTGGAATAAAAAAAATTATCGAGGGAAGTATGAGAAAAGCGGAGCAATTCATATGTTTTCTTAATTACACGGCGGGTATCACGTGGTCGTGATAATTACTTGGCAAACGCTCATTATGGGGCGAATGCCGATCTACCTTGCTCGACGCAGAAATCCCGACAAAGCAGCCATCCGGAAGTGACGAAAGCAGACGGTCAACCGAGTCCATCATTCGCAGAATAATCCATACGAGATTTCCAAGCCCACTATTGTATCATCTAGCTGAGCTATACATAATCCTATGCGTACAACCTGCTCCCTCAATTTCCGAGAAATTCTCATAATGTTTGGTCGCGGCGGTAAGCTTAATAAGTGCAATCTATCTTATAAAATAGTCTGAATTTCTAATCTTAATGCAAATTAAAGACAATTACAATAAAATAAATTAATGAATCTGACGTATATTTATAAAAACTTATTGTTAAATTAGAAATTTTTGATCAATGATGTGTTTTCTTAGTTAACTAATTGCATTTTTATTGCTTAATTAATTCTAATCTTTATTTTTATAAATAATGAGTACAATTATTCTAGTTTCTAGATGCAGATAATTCTAAATAAGAATGTGAAATTTATTTCTATAATCAATTTTATCCTAATTGTAAATATAAATTTTGTGTAAGCAGAGAAATTTTTTTGCAAGAATCTTTATTTAATGTCAATTTCTATTTACTAATTATAAATTAATTTATTTATAAATAAATTTATTTACGAATTTGGACGAAGTTGGATCTACTAATGCGCACTGGTACACATTAAAGCCGCTGTACACAGATTTAATCTAAGTGTAAAGTTGATATTTTGAATTATATTATACATATTTTATTTAACAGTAAATGCACAATAAATGTATTGAGAATTTCATGATTTAATCCATTTCTCTGTTTATATTAAACTCTCATCTTTAAATTAATTTATGTACGATGGTTTTAATATGCACCAACGCGCACCGAGTACATCCAATAGAATTTGCTGTAAGAGATGGTGGGAACAATTATAGAATTTACAAGTTACACCGCTAAAAACTGACAATATATTTACGAGAGTGCAAACTTCAATTGCATTTGCAATTTACGATCGTGACTTTTGTTCTCTTTGCCGAGTGTTCCTACGCATCGCGGATTTATCTCGCTAATTTTCCGCGCACGTATGGAAACTTAATAGGTTCCGTCGAGCCGGTGCAGTGCGGGCGCGTTCGAGCTTGCATTTCGGCGGGCTGATTATCTTCCAGATTAACGAGTTTTTCGAGGTCAGCGTAATTGCAACGGGTGATGCGACTCACGTATTAGCTCGCCGAAACGAACAAGGATAAAGATGAGGCGGTTCCTTAATGAAGGACAAGCTTTTTGCAAAGCAATCGATTCCACCTTTTCCTCTCGCTTTGACGCTCTTCTGCCTTCTTTTTCGCCATCTCTCTCTCTCTCTCTCTCTCTCTCTCTCTCTCTCTTTCTCTCCTTGTTTAATTTTTAAATAAAGCTATTCTCGAAATAATGAACGAAAGTGACGTGATAGTGCATACATATAAAACAGAAAAATATAATATTTATCCTCTTTATGACGTGATCTCGTTCAACTTAACATTTTAACTATTTGTTATACTGACTTAAATAGCATAAAAAAATAAATAATGAAATGAATATAACATGTTCGTGACGTGCAAAATATAAATGTATGTAAAATATATGCAAAATATATGCAAAATATATGTAATCAATCGTTATTATTATAAATATATGTAGTTATAGCGCTGTAACGAGAATGTAATATTTATGTATATGTAGTTCAATGTTATATTAAAATGTCGTAAGTAATTTTGGTTGAGTATCAAGTCGAGCCAGACGACAGGAAGACATCGATCGCACGCGATCGAATACAGCATCTCGAATGCATGCAACGTATGGTAAAATGAAAAGATGCCAGTGCTTGGAAAAAAATGGTTGCATCTTATGTGCAGCCATGCCGCGGAAGCCATCCGTTAATGTCCGATCATAACAATAGCGCTGCCGCTTTTCGCATGACCGAACGATCGCTCGTGTTGGTCGATAAATATTTATCCGATTTCGGACTGCTAGTTTTTATCGAATAATCGCCGTCTCGTTCGTCTTCTCTCAGATTCAAAGGTGTGTTGGACAAAAAAAAGAAACTGTTAGTTCCGCCATATTCTTGTGATCAATTTGGTTTGATTTATACTTTCCTGTTTGGAACTTTTATTGACTCTTTTATTGACTTGAGAATCAAATATCATAATTTTTTTTCAGCCTTCCTAGCATTTTGAACAATTTAGGGTGATATATATAGTCCGCGCGCGCATCCTTTTAAGATTGTTTTAAGTAATATCTTAATATGCTTATATAGCCTTCTGATTGATTTATGACATCTTAAGATAATCTTAAATATAAGAATTACAAATATCGCTTTTAGACAGGCTTTCATTTTCTTCTGTCTATTAATATAAAATTTATATTATAACAGCATAAAATAAACGAAACATTTTAACGAATTAAAATGTTAATAGATCAAATAGATAAAAATATATACTTTTGAATTTCGAAATTTATTAGAATTTATTAGGATTAATCTGAATAGATTAACAATACAAATAGTAAAATTTAAAAAGAAATCTCGAAACGCGCGCGCGTGAAGAGATAGAATGTTTTTGAAATGATTTCAAAATGAAATGCATCCTATTCTTTTAGTTTTCTTAAATTAATTTACTGTTACACGCAAATTTTTCCCATGATCTCCAGCCAAGTATCTATGGAAGAAAAGCGAGGTGGAACGAAGTCTCAAATTAGCGCGATCACTCCTGATTTCTGGACGCCATTAAATTTCCTCTTCCTCCGCCACCGCCAGCAGTCGAAAATTAATTTCTACCGTGACCGGATTCGCGAATCCCCAGAGTCCATCTTGGATCCCTCCTTCATTCAGTCCCCTCGAACTTCTCCGTATATTCTCCGAGGGATTACATGACTAATTACGTGACTACTCGGACCTGTTTAATTTCCGATCGATACGTGGAATGATCATAAAATTTTGCGATTTTTTGCACGAAGCATTTCATCAAGCTTATGTTAATCTAAGACTTACGATGTGATAGAAGTTATTACTTATAATCATAGAAATATTGGTTTTTTCCCAAGAACGATATATGAATATAATATGAATATAATACGTATTACGTTAATATTTATTTACGTTATGTTACTAAATCAGGATATAGATATACGTATAATATATAATTTTTGATGTATATATAATACATCTAATAATGTGTTAATATATTTGACAACCTTTTCAAGTTGCACTTCGAAGACATAGTCGTGTTTTTTATTATTAATTCTAAATCTACATAAATTTAAATCTGTAAGAAATAAGTAAAATGCAATCTGACTTCTATAATAATTTTACGAGTACGTGTTGATATATATAGCCGTTACACAATCTAATCGCTATTATCAAGAGGACTTTTTAAGATTGAAAATTGTAGATTTATTTCATAATTGATCCAATACATTTTTCTTAACATTTAATTCAATTAATATTTATATAGAATATCACAATTCTATCTTGATTATTTATAACATAAACCCTCAAATTCATTCTAGGCAATTTATAGATTGAATCGAATATCAAGGACATATACAATCAATGTAAATACTTTATTTATGGAGTATATTCTACATAATGTTTCTTAATAACTAATTGAAAAATCGGTTTCGGAAAAATTCTCGGTGAGCTCACCGAGAACGCCGCTACCAGAAGGAAGAACAAAATTCACCTCAAGAAAAAAGAAACGATTTTCAAGAACTCCAATGTTTTTTTCTTTTCTTGCTCTCCTATCAACCTTTATTTAGTAACTTTACTTGAACTGAATTATTAACTAAACTCGAGCAATATTATTAACAATATGCAAAAAGTTTTTTTAGATTTTTATATTTTACGGAAATAATATAAAAATTTATATTGAATTTAAATCAGATTGCTGAAGGAAGATGAAAAATTTCACATGGCCGGAGGATTAAATAATAATCTAAACATTTCAACGAATCGAAGCATTATTAATGTATGTTAGGCTGCTTTAATTTTAGCGATATCTAATCAACCAAAGTAGAATTTCTCGATAATGCATTGCATCGTAATGTTACGTTGTGCGACAATTTATGCGTTCCATCAATTGCAATCGAAAGAAATGACGTACTGACAATTCTTTCGATTCAATCGAGTCACGCAAACGATGCAGAATCAAGCGCGCGATCTTCCTGTAGATGATACAAGCCGACTTGTGGCCAATTCTGCGGAAAACTTCGCAATCTAACCATACGTCAAATCATTTGTGATTTGATTTATTCACCATTTCTCGCGGCACGCAAATCTTAAGTTGTAAAACGAGCAGCGGATTCATCTTTCGTTGATGGATCAGATTGATCTACGGGTAGTCTGAATAAGTTCTGGGATATACGCAGATGATCGATCGAGTGAGCGAATCGTGCATTACATCTCGATTATCCTATCCCGAACAAATACTCCGGCTGCGTTTTCAATGGAAACTTTGTTGAAAATGTATAACAGTTAAACCTGATTTACATGATATTTTTTTTTACTAACAATTGCATTGAGAGAAAAATGTTTGATATTTGTGGCTGTAATTGCTTGATAAATAAAGTAATTATGATTAAAATCTATTTTTGTAGTCATTACTGCAGTTATGTAATGTTAGTAATAATAATCTGCAGAGATGGGAAGTAAATAATTGTTACGTTTTGGTGCCAATTATGCATATTCTTTGTATATAATTATTATTACTGATATTAAAACAGTAATAAAAATGGTGATCCTAACAACAATTATTTTATTAAACAATTATGATTGCAAATACTAAACACTTCTCTGAATGTGCCAGTTTTCCAATAATAAAAAGAAGTATTGTATAAAAATATCGGGCTTAAATATTGGTATTATAACATTAATGTATACAGCCTTTTAAATTTTGGACACGTCGCAGTTGTAAAATGCGTATTATATTAGTGTATAATAATATCATAATAGCGGCATGCATAATAACTAGGAGAGCGTTTAAACGCACATAATCGATAATGTGATACAACCGCGTGACATCAATTTTCTCACGTGCATTAGCTTTGACAGGAGTTACCAGTTTATATAACGTTGATATTGATTAAAATAATCTTTCATAATACTGATAATTAATAAAATAATCCTATTGTTTGTCACGTTTACTGTGATCTTATAAATTGTGAGATTTCTCGGGTCATTGATTTTCTCAGGTGCATTAGCTTCTATAGAGGTTATCGTTATATCGTTATTGATTAAAATAATCTTTTATAATATAATAACGATTAATTAAATAGCTTTATTATAACACACATATGAACTTTATTATAATTGAAAATTCTCACATCTTTCTATTTATAATATAACTTTGAATATAATAATTTGAGGTTTGAAAATAAAAACAAATAAGAATATCCGTGCTTAAGTCAAAGATTCTCGATTACATATTATTTAGAATAATAAATGTTTATATATATATATAGACTCAAATGATAAAAATTATATTGTAATCAAAGGCTACGAGTCACAATTAGATGACGATTGGACATCAATCTAATAATTAATGTTAAAATTAGTATTATAAGTATATAAAAGTATTATAAGTATATAAAAACATAAAAATATAAATCATACGTATGATTATGATTTTAATATTAAATATTAAATTGATTTCCAATACTTGTCATCTAGTTATGACTCGTAGCCTTTGATTACAAAATAATTACTTAGAATACAATTAGATGTTTCTCGTATGTTTAGAATAATTCTCGCAAGTTTTCGCATTATATTCTTGATGTTATACGTCCGACTCTTCAATCTAGCACTGCGTCCATCGAGGTAGTTTCAATGGAAATAGCGTAGGAGCGAACGTATGTCTCCCTCGGGTGGATTCGCGCAGTCACGATCCACGGAGTTACATCTTGAGAAACTGGCACGGACGTGGCCGCGATTCCTGGCGCGGAGGAGTAGTACTTACAATGAGAATTGCACGCGAAATAAGGGGGGGATAGGAAGACAAGGCCAGATAGCTGGCAAACATAGATGCCCGTAACAGACCATCAAAGCCAGAACTATGACGGTTGTTCGGTAAAGGTTGAACTTCCTTCTATTTGAGGCCAATGAAGCCACATCGACGTGATTCTGCGCGTGGCGCGTGTAATTACAAATTTGTTAATAATATAAAAAGAAATGATCTGAAAGGGACAATCAACGTTTGATTGATCAATACATACACAACGTTCCTTATCGCCGTAATGGCAATAATCAATTGAACATTCAAAACATAAAATAAAAAGAAATTTATTTGTGTTAACTTAAATATTGAACATTCAAAGCATAAAAGAAAAAGAAATCTATTTGTGCTAACTTAAATATATAGATAAATAAGTAGAGGAAAGTCCCCTATTATGAGATAGGCATCTAATATGAAATAGCAGCGTTTCTGCTAAACAAATAGATGCTATCTATTGGTTCCACCATGAATTTATTGCTCTTGAATAGAAAACTATTTTAGAAAATTCATTATTAGATCATGCCTGTAGTCATTGTAAAAAAGATTTTAGAATTTGGATGTATTCAAGTTTCATTGAGATGAGCCTTTAAACATTGTTTATTATTTAATAAATAAATATTTGGCAATAAATTCTTCAGATAGTGATAGAGTAAGGTCGTACTAATAGAAAAATAGGATATGTTGAATTGTTTAATTATAGAAGTTAAATTTGATAATCGTAAAACCGTAAGACGTGGAAATCGTAATATGAGATGTCCAGGATATTTCTAATATGAAATAATTCCTGCTCCCATGTCATAGTGAAAATCGTTACTAAAGTATAAATGTTATCGTATAATAAAAAAGACAACCGGAATGAACGTCGAGTGCCTACTTCTGCGATGCTTGATTTTAACTATCTGAAGACGAGGGTATAATGTATCGCATACTCATTTTTCGCACATCTTAGCTGTGTTTATTTGTATTTAAGAAACATTAAATAAAGTTTTTTAGTTACAATACTGATATATTTTGCATTTTACTATCGATTTCTTGGGGCATCTCATATTAGGAGCACAATTTTTTTATTTGCTCACTTTTTACATTTTTTTAATTTAAAAAAAATGGAATTTATTATAAATTAAATTTTATATAACATTATCTTAAAGCTTATTAAATTCTCTTCAAAATGATCTATTATTTTTTAAATTCTGCCTATAAACTGCTAGCATTTACTCAAAATGAACTTGGTATCTCATAATAGGGGAGCTTCCCATATATATATATATATATATATATGTATATATATATATGTGTGTGTGTGTGTGTGTGTGTGTGTGTGTGTGTGTGTGTGTGTGTGTGTGTGTGTGTAGTGAGGGACGAAAGTTCCAGAATGGCTAAATACGAGGGGGTAACTACTTAATGTAATCGTGGAACAGAGTTCCTCGAAATTTATAAAATTCATGTGAAATTTCTAGATATAATCCGATAATTACATATGCAACTATGAGAAAGTATTATATAATATTAAATAAAATTGTATATTTTACCAAATGACTTCATATATAGTGAAAAAAATTATTTGTCAGATGAAACCATATGAAATCAAATGAAATTATTTAATCTATGGGACAATATTTCAGCTAACCCCCTCAGTTGAATGTCTCGGAAAGTATGCATTTTTAGAAAAATGTTTTCAACAAAAAGTTCTTTTCTGAGGTTTTAAAAGATCTATTTACTCGGTTTGATCTCGGGTGATGGTCGCCAAATTCAAATTCATAAGTTCAGTAAATCTTTTTAAATCCTACAACTTTTTGTTGGAAACTTTTTTTTCTAAAAAATGCATATTTTTCGAGATGTTTAGCCGTTCCGAGACTTTTGCCCTTTACTATATATATATTTATATGTAGTTGAGAAAATATAGCAAGTCTATAAAAATATATACTTATCACATGGCCGTTTTATGAAAGATTTAATGAGCCTTTATATCTATGTTTATCCAATTTAAAAGTCAAACTTACTCTGAATCCTAAGAGACTGAGATGATGATATTTATACATGAGGATATAAAATGGCGTCGTTTCATATATTTCTACCCCTACGATTCGCAGTGTTTCGATAAAATCAAGCGATACGACCGGTAGCGAAGTTAGGTAAGGACTGACTTCCATGCGCTTTTCCATTTCGGCATATAAGCGCGTCATAAATTTGGTGTCGGCCAGCAGCCGCTGGCGGTTGTTTTATGCTCTCCGAGCAGGAACTTGGCCGGGTAATTCTGCAATGCGGTTGAAAGCGCCATCCCGCCTTGCCGCCCGCGTCCTTTCCGGTCCAGCTCCTTTTCTGCCCTTTTTACGCACGTCCTAACGCCGAGTATGACCGAGAATTACGCGCTCGCGTCGAAACGCATCATTGCGTCTTAGCATGGTAAAACCTGAAGGTTGACGTCAGGACGAAGTCAAAGGAAATAACTAACTTCTTCGAAGTACATCAAAGAATTTGTGCGATTTACGTTGTCATACATTTATCATATTGCTCCCTTAGGCTTTACTTTAAAAATGACATAACTCAAAAAACGTGATTTTTGATATTATCATGGATGAAAAGTAAATATCATTATAAATTTACTCTTTGTCGACTTTTGGGCGCATTCAGATTCTCAAACAAGTATAATTCACGGGTAGTTTACGTCTCGTAAACGCAGCATTAATTTGCATCTATCTGTATTAATTTTTTCTGCGTGTGCGTGAGATCCATGGACAGATGCAAACAAAAGTTTTCTCTCACTGGCAGGAGTAGGAGTAGTGTGTCCCATCGAGAGTGTGTCCCTAAACTGTGGAATCTAAATCTTTTGGATGATAGGGAGTTTTCGCAATCCGTGTATCCAGATACGTATCCGGTGAACGCTAAAGTCACGTTATTTAGTAGAAAGTCGAATTACGCATGCTCAATTCGATTTTCCACTAAATAAATGTGACTTTAGCATTCATCATATATTGATACACGATATTACAAAAACCCTATTCCTTGCGGATGTACTATATTAAAGTAACAAAATTATATCTTAAAATAATAAAATTAGCGATTACAGATAATCATATTTATTGTAATAGCTCAATAAAGTTAATATAGCAAAGATAATTTTCTATGAAAATCAATCCAACGTATATAGATAAAAATTTTTAACAAAATATGCTAGCTAAGATGACACGTAATGTTGTTGTAAAAAAACTTGTTACATTTTTATTGTAGCAAAGAATTAATTAAATTAGCATACTAATAATTGCTCACAGACATAATTTCTTTATTGAACCAACCAAATTTTCCTAGTTCGATATTGAACTCGTGCAACAAACTATAGCTTGTTGTATAATTGAATTTTCCAATGTATTTTTTTTTGTAATATTATAATTTTAAATGGTTGATTTAAAAGTTATCAAAGTAACACTAATTATTTTATGCTTACCTTAAAAATCTTTTTAGTGTGCTTTTTTAAACTATTTACACTTGTTTCATATTTTTTTACATGTATTTTATTACATGTATTTTTTATATTATTTATATGTACACATATTCCTACGTTCCTATAATTGAAGTACAGATATATTGAAGATATATTACTTGGCGATGTATACATTGCCAAGAAATCTAATTATGTTCAGAATTCGATTCAACGTATCTATTTTTAGTATATAGCCATACGGGAACGAACGAAATTAAGTTGAATACCATCCATCAACGCAATTCTCACTCAGGCGAAGTCCCGTGGCGATTCTCGCGATCGAGTTTCGATATTCCCATTCGCGGGGGTCCCAAAATTGCCCTAATTCGCGAGATTCCAGGTAACAATGGTAACCGTGACATGCGGAGTTAACTTGAAGGTTAATTACACCAGGATTCGAACGTAGCCGGCGCGGAGCGGCGCCCCAAAGAATTTCCAGATCCGGCGAAACGAAGAGGGCAAAGTGTTAATTTATGCGTTAGTCTCATGCCTGGCATACAACTGCGGACGGGCGTGGATTTGGGGGCGCGACGTGAAAGCTTCCGCGGGGAAAACGGTGGTAATTCAGTGCGGTAAACTCGCAGCATACGGTATACAATATGCAGGTGAGAACGGGTCTCTTCCACCTGCCACCGCTTTTCCGTATATTTCAACCCTCTTCAACCCTTCTCTCTCTCTCTCTCTCTCTCTCTCTCTCCTGTTTTCTCTTTCGCCCACCCATTCTCACGCTACCAACGTCGTCCACTCCACTGCCCTTAATCATTGTGATCGCATTACACTGATGAATCCCGAATATCCCGTGCTATCCCCGAGCGTTGAATGCAGCTCCGTAAATTGCATTTTCTAAAAACGTCGCAATGACGATCCCGAGGGAGAAAATGCACCAGTTTTTTTTTTTTTTTACAAAGTTACATACATTAGTTAAAAAAATTTTGAATTTTACACTTCTGCTATTTTGATATCTCTTTCCAAAAATCGGTCGTAATTTCCCAAGCGTTTTGCGCATGAATAACGTTATCGCGATACGAATCTTCGGTCGGTGTTGCAAACTGTGACGAGTATATACATATATGTGTGCACATGCATTAAAGTGTCTTTACATGTGCGAGAGATTTTGTAAAAAAGCTCTCAATGTCATATAAATAATGACGCATTCGACAAACTGTAGTAATGCTCGAAATTCCGATGAACATTTATTTGGGAAAAATAGGAGAGCCCTCGTTAGTCACAAAGTGAATTCTATGTGGTAAAGCTTGAAATTTAGCACTCCCATTCTTTGGCTATCTCTCCCCAAAATCGGTTATAATTTCGCGAGCGCTCTTTTGGTGGCAACGACCTTATCGTGTACTAAATTTCTCGTCGCATTGCGAACCATGACGAGTGCATGTGCACACGAAGGTGTGTGAACGCGGGAGGATGCTATGTACGTGCGGCACGTATGCGACCCACCACGCCATAATTACAACACCGTAGTTCTGTAATAGGATTTTCGATGGTTTCAACGCGAATTCCGGCACGTCGCGGCGAAGGAAAGCGATAGCAACGATACGACTCTTGCCATTGGTCACAAGAGCGATTGCAAATACGCGATTAGTCAATTAACGCAGCGCATTGCTTCTGTTTGTCTTTACATACCTGGATGTGAAATTATTATCTTGGTAAATTGAAGCACGCAAATGAAGCAAAAGTAGATTGAAACCATTATATGCGATGTAGCTCGACGAATTATATATAAGTGTGGTCATATTATATTTGATTACATGTGTGATTTGTCAGTAGTTTTATTTTGATTAGTCATAAAGTGATTTAATTAAGTGATAATTAGAATAAATTTACCTTATACCTTATGTCGTGATTTTTTTATGCCAGTTAAGTGTTATTACATCTTAAAAAAAGCGTCGTTTTAGCACTGCTATCTTTGCCATTAAATCAGCATGACTGAATTCATCGTTATCTTTTCGTAAGTTATCAACCGGATGGCGAGTCTTGTACCGAAATTAATCTCGTCCTTAATTAGCGTTAATATCGAAGTTTGGCGCTCGCGAAACGCGTGCAATTCGCACAAGTGCAGCGCGAACTTCGATAAAACTTCTCATTTATCGCACGATGCTGAAGTTATTGCAACTTTCTCAGGATATGAATAAAGAGTAATGTAGCGTTGCCTTCATCGCGAATACCGTTACCTTCGTATGTTCGCCCGGCGTGAAATACGATTTCATATTCGCAAAATGCAATCCCGGAACGCTTTAGAATGCAAAGCGTATATTCGCTGATTGAGAAGAACATTAACCGAAGAACATTAAGCTTTCTGTTGCTGAAATGTACAAATATTTGCGAGGAAATTATACACAATGACCGTGCATTTGAAAAAATGTAAAACTAACTACTGGCGTTGCAGACAATACAATATAACTTCTATATAATATTATTGAAAATGCATAATATAATAACAAACAGAAATTATAATAACAAACAGAAATTATTATATAACAGAAATTAAACAGCATATTGGAATAATATTAAATAATATGTCGATATGCAAAATAATATATTTGTTAAATATGTCTAAGATACATTTTATTTTGCTATTTACATTTTTACTATATTTTTATATTTGGAAGTGCAACACTGTTAAATATACACATAATATTATATATGTATATGACAAAAATTTTTATTGGATATTTTTATATTTAGAAGAAACACATTATATATATATATGTTTAAAATATTAATATTAACGATGTAAGGTAACGTTTTACATTGTAGGATTTACGGTAAATATATTTTGTGTAAAATTATCGGAAGAAGAAAATATACTTAACACTTAATATGAATATTATGCAAAAATATCACAAAAAATAAACACATAATAATTCTTTTTCAATTGAAACATCAAACATTAAGGAATGCAACGAGCAAATGTGTATATAGTTTTATTAATAAAAAAAGTAATAGCAAAGAAAATAAACCTCAATCACCTTATGCCGCTCTAATCATAAGAGTGACACTGAAAGATAAATATATAATAGTCATGTTTCAGTTTAATGGACTAATCCAAGCGCATCATTTTAGTTAACTGATTCAAAAGATATCAAATTATCGCTGATATTTTTTGCACTACATCATCAGTCAAGTGATACGCAACTGCGCCGTTGCTCTATTTCGCAAAACCCGGTAACCGTGACCGAGATTGAGAGGCAGATTGCGCGAATTAATTGTCGACCATTCGAGCGTAATTAGCGCTAATTGCGAACTTTTCCCGTATGTGCGCGCGCTCAACGCTTACAATCGGAGAATGCAGTTGCAACTGCGAG
>Ga0157363_1003172_pt1 | contig 14749 bp, 10 predicted proteins | sample AttsexASBM1_FD_111477 | JGI IMG/M metagenome (GOLD analysis project Ga0157363, IMG submission 111477) | Fungus gardens microbial communities from leaf cutter ant in Ribeirão Preto, State of São Paulo, Brazil - Atta sexdens ASBM1 | ecosystem: Host-associated > Fungi > Mycelium > Unclassified ...
ACGTACAGTCGCAGCAAGTTACATCGCTGCCGGATAAGCACTCACGTTCACATGATATAATGCCACGCATAAACGCTACCGAGCGGAGTATTACACCGAGGTATGTGTGCGTTATTAGGTAGATAGATAGATAGAGAAAGAGAGGGGGAGAGGGGGGAAGAGAGAGAGAGGCAGAGAGAGAGAGAGAGAGAGAAAGAGAGAGAGAGAGAGAGAGAGAGAGAGTGCTGGCACATTATGATGAGGAGTAGATTGGTAAATACAACCTACTCTCCATAACTCACACTACCTCGGCGAATTATAAATTATAGTTGGTCGTTGGCGCGGACGCACGCTCACACCTGGTAAGCGGTGACGGGATGAAGACTCGGGGATGATTTCTCATCGGGATGCTTAACGGACAGAAAAGTTATTTTCGTGCACGGTATCATTTTGTCGTGGTCGCGTCGCAAGGTGTGTGCAGGCACGCGTAAAAATTATCGCGTGATTATTGCTCAGGTCATTGCCATCTGGTTTACGCTCGCGCGAGGTATACTGCAGTAATTCGAGAGGATACATTTTTTAATTTCAATTCGAGTATAATTCATGAAAATGATGATGGGTCGTTAATATCATAAATTATAACACATTAATTTTAGAGTGAACCAAGATCGAAAATTTATTCAATTAATTTGTACAATAAGCAATGTGAGAAATAAATATATTCGGTATTCATAATGGCTTCAGGAAATATACATTGGCAATGTAGAATATTTTGAAGCGTTCGATGTGTCCGCCAGCCGGGTCCCCAAATCGCCTTCCTGCAAAAAGGGTCGATCAATTTCAGATTTATAGTCCGGCCGCGTTAATTACTAACCTGGCGTCTGAAACGGCGAGAAAAAACACCATCTCCCATCCCTCCTTGCCTCTTGAGGTTCCGAGAGTGGCAAGTTGTCGATTTTGTCGGCAAGTCCCTCGATAGAGGCTCGATATCGAGCAACTATTCGTGTAATGAATCGTGTTACTTGTTTTCAAAAGTACAAAGCATGATTATATTTAATAGCTATTTTTATTAATCGCGAGAATAATGGTTAACTGGAAGTTCTTATTAAGTAATGTAGCGTAACAAATTATCTTATAATTTAATAATATTGATCCATCCATTTTCATTTGTCTATCCGTCTGATTGCTTATCTGCAAGATTTCGTGGAAACGACTTAATTTTCTCAAATTCTGTTTATTTTAATCAACCTTAAAGGGATCCAAGATTAAGTTAATTTTAATGAAGTTTTTCTAATAGTCATAAGTTTTTCATTTACTACTATTTGGGTATATTTATTGCAAAGGGTTTATCGAACATATAATATACTTTACGCTGACAGTAACAGCAAATATAGTTGTAAGAAATTTTGAGAGGACAAGCCAATTAGGGTTCGCAGCATCGTATCCTCGAGATATAAAGTGGTAAGCAGGTGTGAGACGAGTATAATCGTGTACATATGCGTGAAACGGCCTTGTTAACATACGTGCGAATCCGGCGGACACAGCGGGATATCAAATCATTTCTCGCCGTGGTTCAGGCTTCTATGGACCACCATTCTATCTTTGCCAACCAAAAATTGTCTCCTCGCAAAAGTTAATACATACTGACCTGAACGTTAAACATGAACGAGAGCTTTGTAACGACTATCTTTGTATTTGTATCCGCTATCTCCGCTTACACACGTATGGGTCATGTTCAATGTTGCAATCCTGTGTAAAAAAAAAAAGGAAAAGATAAAGAGGAAACGCGAAAACGCATGCATTTTCCGCTACATCGAGGCAACCAGGTCGCACTCGTTATCTATTGGATAGCTGTCTACTTTATTAAATGCATTGTTGTATGAGCACTTGTCAATGGCATCGTTTGACATGCAGTTATCGGCCACACTTCATCAGCATGCGATATCGTTTTGACTTCGATGGCGGCACGTTTCGCGTTTTGCGCGTATAAACGCGTGGTTACCACTTTGTACATTTCCTTTGCAGTCACGACTCCGCCCCCGCAAACGCCCCTTAGGAATTATGCGGTCCGTTGCGTCACGGAGTAGTACACCTGTGCGGTCGTGTCTCTTCGGCATAAACGTGACTCGACTGCCCGACGGGTTCGGTCATTTTGTAAACGACATGAATCCATAATTTCTGAGAAGTAAAATTACTGGGTTGAATGTGTTGGTCACAACGCGAATTTATATAGCATGCGTAAAGGTGGACGCAGATTCGAGTAACAATTTTTAGCGCGGCGTTGTAACATGAGAAAAGATGCATAAATTGGAAATCTGATAGATTCGATCAAGAGATATCAATCAAATTATAGTTAAATTTAAAATCTAAAAAAATCTTAAAATCTATTTAAAATCATTTTACTTAATATAATCAGAAATTTATTTATGATAACCAGAATTCTGATTACAATTCTGGTTATCATCAAAATGAATTTTATTTGTATTCTCTATTAACTCTTCGTAGGCACATTGAGCCTTCTTTAATCTGGGTAAATTTCTTGGGACAAATTTCAATTTTTATTAAATAAAAGTTTCAATATTTAAATTAATTATTTGGCATGTAACAAAAAAAAGTTGAAAAGTAATTCTGAATTTTTCTAGATTTGTTGAAAGCTTAGAATAGTAAAAAAATTTGATCTGAACAAAAAAGATTCAGAGAGTTACAGTAAATAAAATGTGTATCTACGAAAGGTTAATGTAATCAAAATTTTTCTTAATGAATGTACATATCATTTTGTTTTGGAATGTTTGGTGCGATTTTGTTGCTGCTTAATATGGAATTTATCCGATTATTCGAAGCAAAACACGTCTGCGGACGAAATTCCGATAAAATCAGTATCGAACGAACATCGATCCTTAGGATGAGCCGGCACGTCTTCGATTCTTGATTTTCGATCCTCGAAATTGAGCGGCATCGCGTATCCTACGCTACATACGATCCGAGATCTACTTTGGGTCGTGTCGTATCCGATGCGTCGAGAAGCCACGAGGGACTTAATCCTCTGAACTTGCATAAGAGCCATGCAGCGCAAAATCGCGCCTTTCACGAACATGTGTCTGACATTTTTAATCGTCGGATTAAAATAACTGATGCCAAAGTGTAGCCCCGGAATCCATTATCCGAGCGGCGGATGAGGGACTGGCCACCCAAAGTGTCGCGTGTCTCCCGAGACCTGCCAGGCAATGTGGACCGTTTTAAGCCTGACTTTAAGTCGTTCTGATTTTGTCGTGAAACACGATACCGCATTCGAAATAAATAAAGAATGAAAGACGGAGTACTTAACCGAATTTTAAGCGACAAGCGAAGCGTGTAAGTCCCACCGGTCATTTCGAAATTAAGGCTCTTAAAGGGATAGATAGTCTAATATCTGTCTACATTAAATAAAAGATGCAACAGAATGTTGCTTTCTTTCAAATCCGGCGGGCACTTGGCAAAATTCATAAAACCAGCTTTCCCCCTTGGTATATGGCTACATCAGGAATTACGAATAGCGCCGGAGGCGTCGTAGCGATCGAGGGATTCCTTTATTGCTCGGATAATAATGATCAGATCCTCGGCTGACTAAAGAAACGCCCGCAGGTTTACTGGTAAATTACCGAGCATCCTGCAATTACTGTTGTAAGAGTCGTAGGCTTATTCTCTGTACAAGCACCGGTTGTAATGCAGATCCGACGGAAGTTATTTTAAGAGACCCGTACTTGTATAATTATTAAATATTTTCGGTAGAGGATATACATAGAGTCTCACATAACTATGTTTACGACCATCTTGGTGCGATAAAGCGCATCGTATATTACGAACAGAAAAGGGGAGAAGCGAGGATGCAACAGGAGTGTACTTCCGGAGGGCGGTACTTCTTGCGGTAGCTCTCTACGTCAGCAATTCGCTATGCTATTCGTTCATGTGCGTGGCCTACGTGCATAAGTGTTCCAGGTAAACTCCATTACCGGCAGCCATGTTTCTTGCGTTGCTACCGTGTACTCTACGGCATTCACGGGCAGTTTGTCAAGACGGTCATTGCACGCTAGAACAGGAGTGGTATCGGTTTACGCGCGATCAAATTGCTCGAGTATGGCGTAACAATTGCGCAACTTAACATTTATTTTAAGCGGAACAACTGGTAACATCTTCAACATCGACAAAAACTAAATTTAGATTTAAAAAAACGAACAATAAACAACATTACGGATGTATATTTTGCAAGTTGCAGGTAGCTGCGTTCAAGTTTCCAGGAAACTCGTAAGATGTTTACCGTGAGCACATTTGTTCTGTCGTGTATACGATTCGCTTAAAAAGGAATATAATAAATCGGCCAACGGTAGTACAAATATGTTAAAAATTAGCCAGACAAATATATATTACTTCGACGTCACATTAAGTATTGCAGACGGTTAATTTATTCCATTTACGTGAAAGCCAACGTTACTTTGCAAAAGCCAGACCGTGGCACGATTGAAAAGCAGCGAATTAAAGCGGTAGCCGTCATGAATTCCATAGAAATTCCATTATGAGAAAACCGTAAGCGTATAATTAATATTACACATAACCAGGTATCGTTGCGTATATATATATATGTATATATGCTCATATAACGGTCGTAGACGAGAACCAGAATGGAATTGGCACGCAGTAATGCGGCGAGTAATCAAAATTAAAATTCAGTCGGGAACGCGCCGCGGCACTTTGTTCAACGGGATCCAATTTAAAAAAAACTGCGGCGTCATTTTATATTCATCCGCCGTTGGTCCATCTCGAGTGCACACTCGTAAGTAATAATTAAAAATACTCGTTCGCGCAGTTCCGGCCGCAGTTCGCGTTAATATCAGCCGGCGGCGGCTGAATATCCGCATTTCCATCGCTTTTCCATCTCTTAATCAGCCCTGCACCCCTTCAGCGTTTATCTCGTCATCGCTCTCTTTTGCATTCCGGACAATTCTCTCGACGCTCCGCGCGACGAATTTGCAAGCTTTTAATACAAACGCGTATACCGTCGAACTCGACTTGTTGTCAACGCCGGTTCTTTTCCCTTTTCTGCATCGTCGCGATCAGTCCTCTCCATTTCACGAGTTTCCTGTTTTTGTATTTCGATGGTTCTCCACTTATTTTATGAATAAATCGAGAAAGGAGAGAACGCGAGTCATTTTCACCTGCAATCGTCGCGGTAACGCAATAGGCTATCTCTCTGAACGCGTTGGATCACTCGCTTCGCGGTGGAAAACGCTAGTCGATTTTATTTATGTATATATACACACATATGTGTGTGTGTGTGTGTGTGTGTGTGTGTGTGTGTATATTATATACATTCAGCTCTCGTGTTATCGTCCCGGGTCTGAGCTGACAGATCACACGGAATATGCGTTGGCCGTCGCATTCGTTTCTGTCGGCGTTGTCTGTCAACGTAATGAGCAGACACGTTTTGTCGATATAACGAGAAGGCTTGACAACTCTTCGCCAAGCACTAAAACTCGCAGCGCTTATAGTCGCTTAAATGCGGAATGTCAATATGTGTACGAGCAGAATTTATTGATAGATACATTAACCAACTCGCGGCTGTCTTTCACTTCGTGGGAGAGGATAAACCTCGAATTACGCGCGCGCGGCGAGTTATCAAATCGGCGACGGATCTTCGATTTGAAATATCATTTTTGTCGCTCTGTCTCTCTGATAGTTTTGTTTACGAGATGTCCACGCTAATTTTACTTGATAGTAAAATGTTTTCTTTCTCTTCATTTGTATTTCTTTAAAACTATTCTATAACGCGCACATCTTGACATAACATTAACTGTTAAGCGATGTAATGTCCAAAACATATCCGTATTATTCCTTGAAACCTAAGTGGATCGGAATGTCTTGCATCCTCGTTAAAACTTAATGCTCTCCTTTTCTGAGTGTATTCGAGCACCGCTCGTTTTCAACAGCGCGTGCCATTTTCTTTCTTAACATAAAGTATAATCGATCATCGAATATCGGGATCTCGCAACCTATGTCCGCCCATATCCATTCAGGAACGTGGGTACGTATAATATTTTGCCTGCAGGCTATTCTAATGAATGCGGTGAAATAAAACGAGTTGTATCACAGCGCATGAGGGATACACGCGCAACTTAGATGGCTCTTTAAATTACATGGGCGGATGTAGTCACGTGCCGAAGAAAATGCATCTAACAATCTCGCCGAGCTATCGACCCTAGTTCGCGTTAACACAGTTTCCTTTTTTGCTTTCGTACGTGCCAACATGATTAATATCTCCGCTCCCTCAAAGATTTCAGATCAGGAAACTTATATATGCATTTTGACATTAAATATATGAAAATAACAATTGTCGGATATTTTAAACAATTTTTTTTAATTTAAAGCGGGGAATATTTAGATGAATATGCTTAGTTTTCTTTTAGTTATCTTAAAATTCAATATTTTTACGGATGAAAGTTTCTGGATGACACTATAAACCACGAGAAACATCCATTTTCCAGCTTCCGAATGCAGTCTTGTAAGAGAATTCCGGTAGTAAAGTCGGGGCCGAGGGATGGCGCGAGAACCTTTTCGCTAGCGCATGACATCCTTGCTCCGACTACTTGTGAGCACCCTAAACAAAGGGATATTGAGAGACCCGGAGAGAGATAGGGTAGAAGAAGAGGGTGAGTAACGCCGGACGAAGAAGGAAGGGCGCGAAGGATAGGCGGACTACTACCTTAAGGATCAGAGTGATTCCGCCACAATAGTGCGTCACCGGGAATCCAAGGGGGGTTTATTAAAGCCGTGGTTGGCGATACAACTCACGTTCTCTGCTCTTCCATGGAACACCCTCCTATCCTAGTCTACCTTCTTCTCGAGCGCGCTTTTCCACGTCCCAGCTTCTGTCGCACGTTCGCATTTATACGCTTAGCCGAGAGTGCCCGAAATCGGATCTCTTGCATCTTACATCGGACTTGGAATTTTGAATAAATAGTTCTTGCTTTGTCTCTATCGTTAAGTGCATACACGGAAACAATGATTTTGCTAAAATATTTAAAAATTTAGCTTGATATAATTATATCTGAAAATAATTTTGATAGATCATTAAATTAAGCATATACATTGAGAGAAATGTTTGGTATAAATAATCATAATTTTGTTGACATGTGAATTACGAAAATTTTGTTATGTTTTAATTAAAAAATTGTGTCGTTCTAATCAAAATTTGGTTAGAATAACAAAATTTTAATTAGAATAATATAATTTTTTAATTAAAACGTAACAAAATTATTCATAACATTTCTCTCAGTGTAGAAAACTTAAGCATGATGAACAATTCTGCAAAAAATTTTGATATTCGAGCAACCAGCTTGAGTATCTTACATAATTTTGTAGTTCAAATTATTTTCAGATCTGCATCTAGCTAAATTTTTAAATATTTCAGTAAAATTATTCTTTCCATGTATAAAGTTTTTTATAAAAATTTTATAAAAACAAAAAAGTGATTTATATTTAAATGATTTAGGAGCGTTTTAACATTCGGTTAAAACTTAAAAAAAGATAAATTAAATTGAGATAAACATAATTGTTGGATAGAATTTAATTTATATTGAAATAAAAAGAAATTTTCTGAGAGAAAGGATGCAGGAGCGAGAAAATATCGCCTCTGAGAATTTCCGTCATAAGAATAATCCGCGGTACGATGAACTTTCATGATCACGGCGAAATTTCCGGTATATCATTTCGCAGCACTTGCATGAGTATAATCCGAAGATGAGGATACGCAACGCTTATACGTACACGATATATTCATACCAGGTATAAATCAGGACGTTGCGCCTCGGGGGTTTTATCGACAGGGACATTACGCGAGCATAGCGATGTACGCGTGTAAGAAGGCGACGGTGGGTAATCGGGACCCTGGAAACACGTGTCCCACATCCCTCCCCCCGCAGCATCCCCCCGTTCCTTTCCGAGGGTGGTAGCTAGCAACCCCCTAGGAGCGTAGCCGAAGGAGAGGGACTCCTGTCGGTGATGGTGCGACTCCTTTTCCATCGCTATACGAACGTCGCCCTCGTTGACACGAAACGCGCATTAGGCGCGGCTGCATCCTTACACCCTCCAGCTCGTTTCTGGCCCTCTTCCTCCTCGCCTCATCCCTCCCGTACCATCGTCGCGTTCTCCGCTCGCGTATACCGGTCATACATTTAGACGCTTCTACCAAGAAAATATCCGTTATAACGGCTGATATGCGCAACCGATATACGTACGCGTTAACATTTTCGTCGTAACCGGCGTAATCGCAAAGTCTCGTTGAAACAAGTCTGACGACTCGGTCCGACATGGAAACATGGAATCGTTTCCCTTCTATCCCCGATTTTCTACTCCCAGTCTTCATACAGCCTGTTATACACTTGCGACTTTTTCCTTGCTTTGAACCTTTCCGTTTCTTGAGTAGCTAATCCACGTACGATGATGGCAATCTGTGATAGTAACTTCCGACTTAATCATTTTTATTTCTTATTACTCCACCGATCCATTAAGTATAATTAACGATATCCGTTATAATTATCGAAGAGTTATGATAGCTTTATACTTGAAAGAATTATCGTTGCATGCCACGTTGATAAGTCGTTTATCTAGACTAGAATTTCAAAAGAATTATTATTTCTTCTAAAACGAACAAGAAACGTATTGTTGTAATACCAGTAATCCTTGATGCGATTTTTAAATATATATCGTATTTCATAAATCGTCGGCTCTTTTATAAGCGGGCCATCTCACAAAACGCGGTCGAAGAACTACATGAATAAGTTTAAGCGCTGGGCGATCGTCGGTGCAATTTATATTTAACTTGTCGTAATTTATTGTACGCCGCTTCGCAGTCTCTTCTCTCCTGACCATAGCAATTTTTTCTCTCTGTAGCGGCGTGAGATAGAATGGAATTAGCTCGGTACGCGTGTACCGGCGCCGTCGAGCAAAGCGATAATAAAAGGTCGAGGGAGTAAACTTCCATTTTTACTAGGCACCACGACAATTTTTATTTCTCCGCCAACTCCTTCTCGTCGCTTCTCTCCTCCATTTCTCTCTCAGTTTGTTACATCTATCTATCGTTGTCCTTTTTCACCCGGCAGTTACCGGAACTTGCATTAGCGTCTCGTGGCTTAAGCCAGAAGGGTGGTGCTATACTTCCTGGACAAAGTAACCGCGCCATTGTCGCAACAAACCACCCACTCATCCTCCTCCCAATGAACGCGACCTTCTGCCCTGTTCCCTTGTGAAACGCGTGTCCATTGTACTCGCATCGTGTTAACGTACTTACACTTGTATATCATCGTAAATGCAGAAGCGGTTTCTACGTTGGAATTGCACGTTCTGCACCGCACGCGCCTAGTTTTAGCGAGTAGTTCTGTATTTGAAACTTATTGGCTATACGGAAAGAATAATTTTGTTGAAGTATGTAAAAATTTAGCTAGATACAGATCTGAAACTAATTTTTAGACCATCAAAATAATTATGTAAGATACTCAAGCTAGTTATTAGACTGTCAAAATTTTCTGTAGTATTATGCTTGAGCTTTCTGTATAATTATTTTGATGGTTCAACAAAATTATTTTCAGATCTGTATTGTATCTAAATTTTTTAAATATTTACAATATTTTAGCAAAATTGTTCTTTCAGCGTTATCTTTCGTTGCGGTTATGATAGATCAATCGTAAAAAATATGATTGAATTTATAGCGTAATAGGAGTTTTAAAAAATCGTGAAGAAGGCATAATTTTGATGAGTGATAACATTCGAATTTGTAATTATTACGGCTATTGAAGAGTCTGTTATATTAATGACGAGATTGCGTTTGATACGATCGCGGGTTTGGCTACATTGCTGATCGCAATTAGATCAACGATCTGAACTCGATCCCGAGAGATATACCTGCACCTGGCCGTGTCACGGTCGTTGCCGAACCGGTCGACCTGCACAGAAGGCACCGATGTATTTATTGCTTAATTTGCGCTTCTTTGTTTCATAAAAGTGAGAAACAGCTTTAATAACAGGCTGCGATAGGAATATAATGAGGGGTTATGGTAACAACGGGGGATACTATAACCACCTCGCGAAAGAAAGCGAGTACGCCGTAACCCGTTTTGGTTCTATTAACGTTGACGTTCGAGATTGTTGATTATGTAAAGCGCTCTACAGACATTATCGTTAATTCTCGAATACAGTGTACTTTTAGTACTTCTACGATAGCGTTACAATCTGAATACGTCCAACGATGTTTGCATGGAATATAATTATATTCCTGTGCTGACAAAAATTTCATTATTATAATACAATACGAAGGAAATTTCTGGAATATAATTCCTCTCTTCGTTTCGATATTCCTGATTTCTTGAACTATGATAGAACAGGTGAGGGCACGTGATTTGAATGATTGTAATTTGAACGAATACTTTGTCGGAGCAAAAGGACAGTAGATGATGAAAGCGCGACGACGATGACGAAGAGAGTCTCGTATTCAGAAGCGAGAGGGGCTTCTCGTCGACAGTGGAGGAGAAGTGGAAGCGGATGATGGTTGTGAAGAAGGTGGGGGTGGAGATGGAAGCGACGGATTATGAGGACGAGACGCGAAAGCGGCAGTGAGGCGATTGTTCGAGGCGTGGAAGCGTGCCTTAGATGCGACAATTGAGGTTCCAGACCGTGAACCTGCAATCAATGCCCTGTCGTCGTCGTCATCGTTGTCGTCGTGCTGTGGAAAGAGAGCGTATAAGAGAAAGAGAGAGAGAGAGAGAGATAGAGACAGTGCGGGAGGATTGAGGAGGAAGAATCGAGAAACGCGAGGCAGAGATATTCGGAGGGTGCGAAGACTACCGTGGAAAGGGCTGGCTTTGTCTGCCTGTGAAAGCTCTGAGAGAAGGGAGAGGGAGCGACAGAGAGAGTATCCTCGAAGAATACGTCTCAAAGGAATTCGGCTAGCATATATCCAGCCGAAATCGCGCATCCCTACCTCGACGATGGAATCGTACAGTACTTAGCTGTACTTGTAGAGATCCGTTTCAGAAAGAGAACTTATTCTCGAGAACAGAATAACACATGACTGAAGAGCCGCGAAAATCTGTTTATGGCAGGCTTGGTGATAATTGCTATTCTTGTATAATATCATTGCTGTATTTACGAATAATTGCTAGCCTCTTTTTTTGTTAGAAAGGAAGTAAACATAATATTATAATTTATAAATATAAAATTAGTGATGGATCGATTAATATAACAAACCCTGCTTATTATTATACAACAGAATCTTGCCCGAGCACCTGCTGATTTCAAAAGTGGCTTATCTCGAATATAAGCAAGCGATTTTTTACGAAGCAAACTCTAAACAAATTAATTTTGCAATACTTTTTTAATAAAAAAACTCTTGTGATATATTTTCGATTTCAAAGTCCTGTTTGTTGCTAAAAGAAAAACATTTAATAATTAACATCACGCAAAGTTAGTTGCATTTCATTCGAGATATTTTCGTTTCATTTTAAATCCTTTCCTCTTACTTACTATTTTTTTTATATTGAAAATTATTAATCTCTCTCTTTTTTCCAAAGTATAAATACGTAAACGTACTCATCAGTCATCGAGCATGAGCGAATAGATACGATAACTTTACATGTGTCCTATGGAGATGATGAGTGTCGAGCAGATGCAACTGAGAGAGAGAGAGAGAGAGACGATCATGCGGCGGAATTACCTGTGCAATGCGAACCATTAGCTGCCGTGTATGCAATGTACTCGAGCGAACTTGTACTCGGGTAGCATTTGCCGGCGGAAAATACATGTACATATCTGCGTGTGTATGTGTCCGCATAGGCGAATGTTTTTGTGAAAGTGACAATGAAATTCTTTCGATTTCCGCAAATTGTCGTTTCCTGCAATTTGATTGCTTGAGAGTAAATTACAGATCAAGGATTACATTAACTGCATGCGATTCGTTCGCTCCTTTAATGTAGGTAATCATGCGTCTGATCATTAAAACATAATAATATGTTATTACTGTTAAATAATAATAACGTGTTGTAATTTTCGATTTAATTTCAAGTGAAGTAAAAGGCCCTTTTATAGTGCACATACATAAAGAACGATTTTGTTGAAACAAATATCTAAAAATTTAGTTAGAGATTCGAAAATGATTTAGTTGAAGTACCAAAATAATTACGTAGAAATCGCAAGATGAACAATGCTGCAAAAACTTTTGATATCTAGCAGTCAGTTTGAGCATTCTATATAATTATTTTAACGAGCCAATAAAAATATTTTCTGTATGTAGTTAAATTTTTAAATTCAGCAAAAAAAATCATCTTTTCCATATAATTAGATTGAGTTAGAGAAGTTATTCTTTTATATAAGTAAGTAAAGATTTTATATAAGTAAGTAAAGAAGAAGTTTAGATTAATTAAAGATTAGTTAAAGTTGATAAAATGTTGTCGATCGGAACGTTAAAGTATATGTGTGTTGTATGCGATGTGCGGTCAGAACTTTTACTTTTCCCTCGACAATTTACTGATTCTTGAATGAGGGACCGCAAGTAACAATGCAAAAGACGCCGAAACATTCTGTACATTTGCGCACAGTGAGTGTAAATGAAGCGGCTTGTAGGCTAATGGAAGTAGCGCTACCGATGTTGGCTGAGCAATTAAGCTGGTCCACGGTCGAACAGAGAGAATAAATAACGGATATACAGTAAATCGTCGTGTGCGGCGACTAAGGAACCGGCTCTCTTCTTGCGTCTTCTACAAAATTCATTAATAGCGAGGAAGCCATTAATGACCTCGATGTTATCGTATCCACGATCGCGCAAATGTAGTCGCGAGATAAGCATCTAAATTAAGTCATGTAAATATTTGATAATGATACTTGATATACTATATAATTTTACATTGCACAGTTTTCAACTTCGATTGCTCATTTGTAAAGTAATCGATAATCGATAAGAATTATTCAATATGCCACGAAGTAATCAACAAGTATCTTAAAAATATATTTCCTTTCGAAAAAAACATTAATGTTAACATGTATCCGTTAAGCGTACGATGTATGTACAGTCCAGTTTCTGCATAATTACAAATTGCACGATAATTTATATCGATCGAGCAAACTTGCTTGAGGCAATATTATTTTCCTACAATATTATTTTCCTACAAGCGAATGATGTGGTTCAATTACTAGATTTCCGGAGTTTCCGTGGATTTACGATACCACGAAGAATCGGTTCGAGTAATCAATGAACGTCCCCTCGTACGTTCAACCGAAAAGCACGGATTCTCTAGCATCTCCTCCTCCTCTTCGTGCCATCGCGCCGACAATTTCCTGACTGATCCACGTCGGTCGCTTTTATGGCGTCAGCGGTTTATTCCTTTATGACTATCCTCAGCCAATTTCGAAGCGACCTCGTCTACAGCGCGTTTTACCGCGGAATAACTGCTTTGTTCACCGATTACGTCGTGCTCCGCTCATAAATACATATGCCCGTTTAATATACCGACCCGTTCCTGTTCTCGATATATACGCTCTTTGCCCATACAAATTAATTACCATATTAAAATTATTTACGTGGTTGACATAAAAGCGATATAGGCCGCGCCGAATTAGTTAATAAAATTGCTCGATGAGGCTATTATAATTGGAATAATTAAAAAACAGTACTTATAATGTTACCTGAGATCATTGTAACGAATAAAAAAAATTAAATAATTTTAATACATGTATATATATTTTTAATATTGCAAAGAAACATTTATCTTCCCATTTAAAATATTGAATGTTTATGTTATAAATTACCTTTATACAATATTTTTACAAAAGATTGAAAAATATTAATTTTGTTAATTTTTGAAAATGATATTTCTAAAAATCGAAATTAAGTAATAATTTTAATTCAATCTAAAATAGTAATCCAAAATAAAAAAATCAAAATTTTCCTTTGTATTCATAGTTATTTATTCACGTACAACAATTTTGAAAGTCAATTAAAATAACAAAACCATATAACAAAATAAAATGAATTTATTTCTGAAGAGATAAGATATTTCATTTAAAAGAACGATCATTCTTTAAATGATATAATACTAAATTAAATGTTATGTGATAAACGGAATGTATGATAGAAATCGAAGTAATACTTACCATTCTTGAATACAAATGCTTATTTCTCAGCAAAGGTGCGACTGAATGCAAACGAAGATATATTGATGCGATTTGATCATTATCCCCTGAACTTACGAGTCAATTTTTGAAATGTTTTGATCGGTTCGGTTGCAGGACCGTTATATTGGCAAAGATATATGTGCATTAAATCGTGAAAGCGAATGCACGGAGAAAAACGACGGGTGGGCCCGAGGCCGGCATTAATGACAGGACGTGCGGCACTCGTTCGTCTCGTTACTGTCGCCCTGGGGCAATCGTGGCAAGTCGAGAGCAAGAGAGAGAGGGGGAGGGGAGAGAGAGAGAGAGAGATGGAGCCACCCTAACTGCACACATCGAGTTCTCTCGGCTCGCCATCGACTCCTTGTCGTAATGCGGCCAGGATATTATTTGTTTTCACTTGTTTGTGCGCTTGAGAGCTCCCGACAAACAAACAATCTGCCCTTCCAAGAGCCGCCATCTCCATTCTGTCATGAATTTGTCTCTCATCTTCCTTTCCCTCCCTGTTTCTATGTTCTTCGTTCCTACCGCATATGTTTTCATTATTATTTTTTTTCTTTCTCTCTCTCTCTCTCTCTCTCTC
>Ga0157363_1003173_pt1 | contig 14749 bp, 8 predicted proteins | sample AttsexASBM1_FD_111477 | JGI IMG/M metagenome (GOLD analysis project Ga0157363, IMG submission 111477) | Fungus gardens microbial communities from leaf cutter ant in Ribeirão Preto, State of São Paulo, Brazil - Atta sexdens ASBM1 | ecosystem: Host-associated > Fungi > Mycelium > Unclassified ...
CGTTTTCGGGGCGGCTTTGATTCCTGAGGGACACGATACAAGTATATTTATACAAAGAATTCTATCCTGATCAATAATAAATATATACTATACACACACACACACACACACACACACACACACACACACACACACACACACACACACGCACGCACGCACACACACAATATATATATATATATATATATATATATCTATATTCTTAAGGAATCATCGCTATAGTATCTCTCTTTTGAGATCAAGATATGTATGTTTCAGTCGAAAAAAAGGATCGTTTTAATCATTTGGTAAAAATAAATTTTCTTAAAAGATATATGTTTTTATGTATGTTTCATCTGTTATATAAATACCTAAATACTCAAATGTATTTTATACTGTAAATATTTACAATGAAAAAATGTTTGCTCTGTTTTGGAATAACTTAAAAAAGATATTGTAAAATATTTTTCCAAATTATATTTGGTATTTTATATACGAATATTTTTTTTTAGATAATATTATTCGTATTAATGTATTAAAAATAAAGCATTTTACTTTCTTTAATAATTAAACTTTCAAGGAATTACTAAGTATGTAAAAAATAAAAATTGTTAAATTGTTTTTTAATTATGACAGCACAAACTTTCTATATTTCGCAAAAACAACGGCAACCTATGAAATCCTTAGGTTCTGTCGGGGCGATGCAATCCACATACTCATTAGCATGAACTGCGAGCAACGTTCATAAAGTGGGCCGGCTCGACGACGAAGTACATTTTACGCACGATAAAACCCGCATGGGGCGCATTCGCATTCTCTGCGACGCTACGCGATGCGGCATTTCCGCTTCGGCACGTATGGGAAAATAACCGTCTTTTCACCTCTTATCACTACCGCGACCCCATGGAGGGCGGACAACGCGACGCGGGCTGCTCAGCTGTCTACCCCTCGAAGAAAGCCACGTTTGAAGAGGATTCAGTAGTACAACCCCCACAATCCAGGTGCAGGAATAAACTGTCGAGCCGTCAGGACAATCATTTTTTAACGATAGATAAGATAAATATGTATATAAGTTTATTTCCAAAAATCTCTAGTGTTTTCTTTCCCGAAGATCTTCTCGTCCCCTAAGAATCTTTTTTCGAATTTTTTCGTTTCTGATATTAAATACGAAATATAAAATGTTGTTATATTATATGTTGAATAATTAAACACGTATAGTACAATTGAAAGATATCTATTAATCTCTGGAGGAGAGAGTCATATTTATGGGGAGGGGGGAGTTTAGTTTATTCAACATAGTGAATTTGTTTTAATAATGAAGAATTTAAATTGTAAATTCTTAGACGCGTAATCTCAATCCTTTACGAATTCTTATGTAGTGCGGCAAACGTTATCGTTATATTGACCCGATTAGAATGTTTTATAAAGTCATTATTGCCAAGAGCGAAGCAAGGAAGAAAAAGAATCATACCGTTGATATCATGGAACGTGAGAGAGTACGAGTCTTCATTCGCGCCAAGATGCAGAGAAGGGGTGTTAACAATGCAGAAGTTTATCTCCGCGTCCTTGGCTAATCTCTGCCGCAAGAGATTACCCTATCAACAACGTGAGTTATACTACGCTCCGTACTACTCGACACGCGCGATTATCATTCTAACGTAAGGACCATATCATTGCTAAAATGAATAAGAAAGTTCAACATCCTTACGATGTCCAATACGATCTCGTTATCTTTGATTCTTTAGCATCTTCATAGACTTGCACTTTTGTGTAATTCACAAGTTATATGTAAAAATACATGATTTTTGAATTAACGTTACACGTAACGTATGGTTTTTTTATTAATAACTTTTATTTCTATCAAATTAAATTTTGACAATTAATCTTTACAGGAGAGAGTCTATTTTTTTTTAATCTTGCAGCTTTTTCTTCTGTAAGATGTGTTTGTTAGAATTCATTTGCCTCAAAATATGACACTGTTTCAATGCCACTACAATCGCTTCTCTATCCTGTAAAGGTAAATTTGAAAAACGTTTTCGAAATCATTAAGAGAATTTATAATTTCAATTTAATTTCAAATTGATTTTATTTAAACACACAAAATTTTCATATATAAATTACACAAAAATACTATAGATTATAAAATTATTAACTCATGACAATATGAATGTTTTTTCAGTAAGAAAAAGAATAATGACGTTGAACCTCAATTGAAATGTTAGGCAACATCGAGAGAATGTATGGATATATGAGAAGCTCATCTAATTCTTTACATGCAATATATTCTTTTTTTTTTTCGTTCTCTCTTTTTACTTTTTTTATATGTGCATGTTTATGCCTATAGAGACGCATAAACATAAATGTCTGCATGCATTTGTAGGAATCATAAATGCGTGGCGATGCGTTACATCGAGGCCGCACTGCGAAGCGCTATCGCGCGCAACGACCGCCAGGCGATACCTTATCTGAACTAGTTGCAAGCCAACAGTGACTCTCAACAAACTTATTAATAACTTCTCTTTTTCTTTCTACGAATTGCACAAGTTCTTTTGCGAGTTGTACGACGATATAAAACGATGATATACAACTTTTGTAAAAATTTTCAAAATTTTAGCTTTAACAAATTATTTATTTTTTAATTTAGAATTTAGTCAGGAAGAGGATATTCAAGCTTTACTAATAACAAAGTACCACTCAATATTTTACATTTCAAAAAATTCCGAGAAAGAAATATGACAGCACTTTTAAGAACGCAGTATTGATATATAATACTTCTTTCTGTATGTGATATGTATATTTAATACATAGATTTAAATACATGAATCTGTTCATCGTGTACAAGTCACATGAGAAAAGTATGATTAGTCACGATCGGAATGTCTAAATTAGAAATGATCAACTATGAAACTTCCGGAAAAGGGTAGAGAGATTGATTGCAAGAAGTGACGTTTACTCATGGGTACACACGCGATCCATAGATAAACAGAGCATATGGATCAGTATGGAGAATCGTGTCGGGTGTCAGAACCCGTTCAGATTCTTATCTGAATAATAATAATCCACACGCGTCTCATTAGGCTCGCTGTCGTCTTATGCCTTTTAAAATCGATTAGTTGTGTGAAATTTTTCGTCAACGAACTAATGTGTTATTTTGGTTGCAGTAAAATTAATAGAGAGTTCCTAAAAACTCTCACAGTTTTTTGCATAGAAATTTTTCAATAAGTTGAATTCAATTCCTTATTCAGGAAAATATATATATATATATATATATATATATATATATATAGTGATTTTATATAGTGATTTTTATTTATTATTATCTTGATAATTAAATCCGAGTAAAAAATTAAATATTTGTAGAAATATCCGTGTGCAAAAGAACACGTACGAATTTCTCTGAGATACGAGTTTCCCTGATATAAGAATATGTTTCTTACAAGTGATATATCACACAGCTGACATGAGCAAAATCAGATGGTTGACAAAATTTAAAGCCTTAACTCATTTGCATCTATAAACATGATATATATATATATGTATATACAATGTTGACAATCTATATTCAGAAAATGCACTATCTATCTTTGTAAAAATAACACTTATAGCCATTCAACATTCTTGCTTTATTTTTCAATTCGTACACCGCGCGATATGCGGATAATCACACAATATGTAATGCTACTAATACACTGCTCATTGAGATAAAATAAATATGATGCCATATTTCCTAGTAAAAATAGATGTTAAATTAAACAAAGGCCGTTATCATCACGTGGATGCCGCCAAATGTAAATTTAGGATTATTTCTTACGCTGAGAGACTCCTGATTCTGGAAAACTAATATCACAGAAGGATTTTTTTGCACATGAATGAAGAATATATCAATATATATCAATATTTGAGAACGTTTTTTTCGGGAGAATTTTCAATAATTAATACATCGGAAGGAAATATACGCACGTTCTGCTATTCACAACTCCAAGATACACACTGCGCGAAATCGTGTATGTCGATCGGGTGTTCATAATGCCCCTAACTCAAGTCAGGTTTCGTCAGGCACCGGTATATCGTGAGATAAGTCCTATCGCTCGCGGCTGGTACACCGGGGCCCGATAGATAGCCACCCACCATTTCGCGCGGCACGCCACCAAGATAAAACCCAGTGCACAAGCCAGATATCGTCGACGTTTAGTCGTTCTCTGTGTGTGCATTATCACGCACTCGGCATTTCGTGAAATCAGTCACCGCGAGAGCTGCAGACGATACAGTACGCCGTACACATTAGATCGCCTAATAAAAGTGCTTTCTTCTTCTTCTCTCTCCTACTCTATGGTTTACCTGGAGAATTCGCAGAATTCGGAAACCCGTCACGGAAGTCTGTCTTCGAGGAGGCTGACTTCCGGTCGAAAATGAAGACGCGATCTCGAAGAGGAAGAAAACGCATAGGAAGAGACGCATAGTGGCACATGTATACAATGCTCGAGCGTGCTCGAGCGATTGCGAAAGCAAGAAACGTGTCTCTGAATTGTGTCACCGGTTTGCTTCCCGGTGAAATTGCCACGTTTGTGAAACCGCGATGTTTGCACGTGTGGATTATTGTTAAGATGGTGCAAAAAGTTTCTCTCTCCTTTTCTCTTTCTATCTAATAAATCTCAATCGAAATATATAATTTTTTAATAAATTCTAATTTTCTAACTGGAACATCCAATTCTTCGATATCCGATAAAGATTTTTTGTTATTAATATTTTTGTTATTAATATAGTTAACATTATCGCTATCAGTTAGATATAAAGAAAAAGAAATACAGTATTGCAGCGGAAATGAATCGGCGGAAATCATGTCGCGTTGAAGGAAGTGGTTCGCTAAGCTAAACATATCTGCTGGACGAAATATTTTCTAAAGATCAAATAGACATGATTTCTTTCCTGCGCTATCATCTGTGTTACGAAATAGTTAGCTTATCATCATTCATAATGATAATTAAAGCAATATTATTTTGCTGTTGCATGAGAAATAAATAAAACGCGTAAATAAGATAGATTCACGCATCCATTGCCATGAGCGTGCGCGCGATGAAAAATATTTAAATAAAATTAAAAATTATTTTTCAATTCTGAAATTAGAAGAAATAAAATAATCACGTTCTATTATTGTAATTAATGACATTTTTGTCACGTGAAAACGGTGTTAATTATCATTTTCACTGCTACTTAGTTTGAAATTAATACCCCAGATTAATACCCCAATTTCTTCACTTCCAGATAAGGATATGCGGATAATCTTATCGAGGAGAAATCTCCATTGTAATGTGAGAGATATCTCTTGGGTAAAGTTATCTAGATTATAGGTTTCATTGTTTACAGTTTACATTGTTTATTCGCATGTGATTTCGTTGATTTGTCGCGTTAAATGTTTACTAAATATTCTACTGTTAAACATTCGATTATGGGTGTGTAAGTGTTGAATGTAACTGTACAATAACTTTAAAAGGAAGACGTTAGATTAGATATACATTTCGCATTTAGAGTCACAATTTTTAATATGAATTACTTTGTATATTGAATGTCCTAAACAGGATTTGAGAAATGTCATAGGACAAAGAAACGATTAAATTTTTAGTGAATTTTGAATTTTGAATGTAGTATCAAATAATATTTTGAAATAATCATACGACACTAGTGTTCCACATTACTTTTCGGTGACACCCGGTATACTGACTTATGCATAGCCCACCTCATGGTCGTTGTATCGTTAAATGCGACGGCCTAAGACGTTTTGTACTTGCACGAACTCTGCACGCAGAGCCGTTTCAGGAAACTTGAAAACAATGCCTACTGCAGGCCCTAAATGACGCAACAGCGACGACTACCTGCAGTATGAAACAACTTCGTCGCGACACACAAGCCTTTCGATACTCTCTTTCTCTCTCTCTTTCTCTCCGTCTCTCTCCACTAATAAAATTCCTATATAACATTTTCAACTTTATTATGGCATATTGAATAAGAAGCTAAATTTCTCGAGTTACATCATTACATGCATCTTTTAGCATTTAGTATAGCATCTTTTATCTAACATCTAGAAATAAAAAATAAAGTTACAAAATTTTTATTTTTCACAAACATTTTATTATTTTAAAAGTGATTTTATTATAATAATAATATCGCGCTTTGATTAAAATGTGTGTGTGTGTGTGTGTGAGAGAGAGAGAGAGAGAGTGAACATGTACCGTAATTTAAACAATTTTCACAATTTTGAAACATTATTTCCTTTACATCTCATTCACTTTTTTCTCATTCATCTTTTCTATAATTTTCTATAGAGACTCTTATATCGGTGTACCGGTATACCGATTGAAGAATCCTGCTGTGTAAGAATATTTTCAACTTAGCTACGAACTATATCGACTATTCTATTAATCTATACTTTGATTATTAATTTCTAGGTAAAATTGAAAAACTTATTTGTCTTAAATCTATTTATAATAAATGAAGATTATAAGTGAATCTAATTGTTAATTTTTTATAACTTAAACCTTCATATTTATAATAATAATTATGAAACGATTCAGAAATGATAGAAATGAATTCTTAACATAATCGAGAAAATTATAAAATCGAACATTCTATTATAAAAATGGAACAATTTATGTTATTTTTATTACTATTTAGAAAAAATGAAAATCGTTATCAAAATATTTAAAATAGAGCATTATTTAAAATATTTAAAATAGAGAATAAAAAAGTAAATTTACATGAATTATTCCTAATTCGCTATTCATTGTCGATGGTTCAACTATATTAGCTGTCCTTACATAACGAGCAACGTTGAATTTCCATATGGTAAATCGATTCCTTGAACTAAATGACACGACTGGTAATTCCAACAAAGCTGTCAAAATATCAATTAATTTTTTACAAAATGTCAAAATTCCTTCTATATTCCTTTCTATAAAATTATTATTTTATTGAATGAGTAATAGTTCCATTTTTTCTGAACTTCAAAATATGCAAGCTTATTGTACCTATACAAAGGGATTATAAAATAAATAGAAGTTTTAAATTATACTTTATACTTAGCAATGTCAATAATTCGAAGAGTTTGGTTTAAAATTCGTTCCTTTAAAGCTACTTACTGTCTAGACAGTGCATTTAAGAAGAACATAACTACACAAAAAAAATCTCTGTAATCTTTCGAAACTAATGCAAAGATTAACTTTCCTTTAATGCTTTTCTTTCTTCAAGAAAAGAGCTTCTAATAATTCTCATTGTGTCTGAAATGTTGATTCTATTTTATGAGAAAATTTTTTCTTTTCAAAAAAGTAGGAATTTAGTCTTGGGTGAAGTGCAGTATTATCTTTTTGTCTCCATTACGTCGAGACACTAGCTACCTGTTATTGTCATTTTCCCGATACAACTGCAATAGTGTGTCGTAGAAAGATGGCAAAACAAGCATAATTCACGGTCATGCGATAAGGGACGAGCTTAAAAATAAGGTCGGAAGAGAGACATAGCATAGTAACTATAATAAAAATATTTTGATGAGGAAGTACGTATGACATACAATATTTATAATCTTTTTTTAAAGCTACTTACAAAATGACATTAGTGCCATTTAAAATATAGTGTAATTTAAAAATTAATGTGTAACATGAACCAATTGAAAATTTTTAACGATGCTACATAACGATATTGAAGAAAATTAAATGTAAAATGATAAACGTTAACTCGTATAAAAATAAGATCTGAGAATAAGATTTAAACACAATATTTTTGTTGAACGTTAATTATCATCATCTCGAACAATTTTATAAAATTAGATTTATAAAAATTCAACTTGGTTAAACATTAATATAATTATAAATTGTAATATACATAATTTGTAATATATTTGCAACAAAATCATATATATACTACTTGTGGAATGCTTGTCAATTAATAAATAGAGACGGAAACGATTAACATAAAAGTTGGTTAGCAAGAAAATTTAAACGAAGGCGGAGCTAAATAGTAGGAAGAACTTTATTCCTCATAACGAGCCATTCACCTTCCACCATAGCGGCCATTTTGGAGCATCCGTAATATACAATTCTTCTTTTCATAAACTTATTTTTCTATCATCTAATTTATCAATCGATCTCGCCTTGATGATTATAACAATATTAATTTCAATAACACAAATGATTTTACTCGCAATCATATAGAAGAGTTTTATAAACAATATATACTTTACCCTTGTATAATTAAATTAATATTTACAATTGTAATTTAATTTTATGTAAATGTTAATTAACAAAAATTTTATTAGTTTTACTGTTGTAATTATTACTCAAATTCTATATACTTTGTATTTTAAGATTTACGGATAAAATTGAACTCAAATAGTGTCAAGACTGCCAAGATGCTATCGATTAAATTGCTATTGTTGGAACAGTATCAACAATTATAACGTGAAAATAAGGATTTTTTAATACGTAGAGACAGAAAAAGCATGAAATTCGAATAAATGACATGGTTATTGTTGTGTACTATGACCATGACGTAAGTCTGCAGTCTTGGTTGTATAAAACATCCGATAACGTAGATGGACTTGGAACCATCATAGTTTGTAGAGCGTTTATGGAAAGCATAAATTATACATCGAAATCTCTACAGTTAAAAAATTAGGTTATTTCATAGCTATTTTATAAAAAAAACTTCTCAATTTTCCTTATTAATATCTCTGTCTCTTATAAATATTATGAAAAATATGCTACGCGTACATCATTTATATGACAATTAGAGAGATATGTTACATTATTCACTCCATATGATACAAAATACATTACATATGATACAAAATTGTAAGTCTTACTAGACTGGAGAAAGCGATAAAAATGATAAAGACCAATAACACAAGCGCGTACTTCAATTGGGTTAATAATGTTGTCTAACTAAAGAGAAATTTTATTGTTAATAAAAAATTATTATCACAGCATAAGAAGACTATAGTTACTTATGTTAAAAATAACCAAATCAGTTATTCAGTTTATCTGAAGATTAAAAATTATGCTTATTTCTACTTTTCTATCATATTTTTATTGATTAAATAATTCTTCATATAACGAGCTATTTGCCTTCCACCGGACCGATCATAATTACAATTTGTATTAATTTTTATAGAATTTGATAAAGTGCAGAAAATTGTGAATGTTTATGGCATTTGATTGTTTTTTTGCTATGAAATGACCGTACATTTCTTTTTTTACTTAACGGATAGAAAACTTAACGCGATGTACATTTTGTCCGCATAATTTTAACTTAAAAATGAATATTAAATTATTATTAAATCAAATATATCATAAACAAATGGCTACATAATTTATAGTATGAAAACTAAAATTTACTACAAAAATAATGGAAATTTACAAGAAATGTTTTTTTATTAATAAATATTATAAATAATTTCTTTCTCTATACTGAAAAACATTTTGATTATATCACGTAAAGATTCCAAGATACATTACGTATAAATTTCAATAATGATATTCTGCATTGTTGCGATTGTTGTTTAATTTGGTAAAGATTTTTTAAAAACATTTATTCAAATTTAACCTAATATTTTATCAAATGTACAAACTGATCTGCATCGCGAGAGTTGAGATCAAGAGGACAAATGTCGTGCGACATAAATTCACTCAGGATTGAGGTATGAATAGTTGCTGAGACGAAGAATGCACTATCGCTTATCAAGCAATGTTAATTATAATCCGTGCAATCGACACAAAGGTTATAACTTCAATATACAGCTTGAATCATATAACTCGATCAGCCCATTATTCCCTTTACTCTTTGATGACCCAATGAAACAATTTAACTTTTATCATCTCAGATAATATCCAGAACATTTTACAAATTTTTTCTAACATATTTTTAATCAATTATTTTATTTTTGAAATTTAGCCTTAGTTGAATAGAAACTTTCTTGAATAGAAATAGTCAGAAAAATTAAATTGTACAGTTTACTCTGTATGTGCGCCAATGCATTCGACGAACGAAGGCGATGTAGCAGAGGATGACGGCAACAACTACTATTGATACGATGGCGATGATTTAATGTACATCGGTTTACGTGAACCATGACTTTTGTGCGGCACCGTGACCTCGCCACGTTGAACCCGACGCAGGCACAAGTACCCGACTGTACAGCAAATCCAGGCCTTCAACGAAGGCAACTTATTGGTAGACAACAAGAACGATCGCGTCTTTGAATTTTTCCGATATCTATTTATAAATAATTTATAAATTTTTTGAAAATTCCATCTCTCTTTAAATTCAGATTTGGACCATTTGAACAATAAATATTGGAATGAGGAGTTATGTAATAATATAATTGGTCTTTGAAAAATTACTAGCCATTTAAAGTTTATGAGTTTCTAATTAGAGAGCAATTTTTGCGCTTACTTGTTTTTTTGCTATGAAATGACCGTACATTTTTTTTTTTTACTTAACCGATAGAAAACTTAACGCGATGTAAATTTTGTTTGCATAATTTTAACTTAAAAATGAATATCAAATTATTATTAAATCGAATATATCATAAACAAATGGCTGCATAATTTATAGTATAAAAATTAAAATTTACTACAAAAAATAATGGAAATTTACAAGAAATGTTTTTTTGTAAACCTTTATCTGATGAAAACTAAAAACATCTCGCATGGACGACTTGACATTTTGCACTTTCGTCGTATTTACGTAAAGCTAGTTATGAAATAAACGTACGAAATCGTCTGACTCGACGCGATAAGATCTTTCGAACTTTACCTTCTTTATATAAAATATATTTCGTTATCTTGGCATGTTCATTTGAATGTTTGCAGGGACGTGGCGCAAAATCGACCTATATGAAAAATTGTTTTAATAATTATTGAATTTTTAACAAAAATATAAATTCTATAAAACTAATATGAAAGTGCAAGATACGAAACAAAATAGGAAGTTTATTGACGAACAAAGAAAGAATCGTTAACGTTCTTGTAGTTTTGTCAGCTCGATAGGGACCAAACAAACGGGTGTCATAGTTTATCTTATTACATTGTGGTATTAAAAGCAAACGGTCCATTTGTATAGACGCATGTATGATTCATATAGGATCCCGATACAGCAACGCAACCAAAGTGTAATAATCTTTCGTTCATTGATTGATTTGAATTGTTTCCAATACGTGTACATATGCTTGGATTCTAGAATTCCGTACGATGTTCTACATAAGAATTATTGCGACTTAATATCACGTACATAATCATTCTACAAGAGCTAATTTCAAAAAATTTTAAATTTGCTTTGTCATATACATATTTCAATATGTATAAAAGTGATTACAGAAATAGTTTCTTCATATTCATGTTATTTTTATAAGTATAGCAGAAAAATCAATAGTTCGTTTATTCTTCTACCATTTTTACGTATCTCTTTCTTTTAAATCAAAAAGTATGATAATCGATCGGGTGTATTATAAATAAGAAATAAATTTTTCTGAATCAAAAAAGCAATCGAAGGTGGCGGTTCGTCTTTAAACATCACGAAATGACACGCGCTGAAGTGACTCAGGAGACATGTGACGCAGCGAGCAAGTGTTTAAATAGAAATAATGGCGACCCTGACGATCGAACCGATAAAATTCAACTGTTCGAGGGAATAGTCAAAGTGACCGTTACAGGTGCTAGCGATGCGTTTGTATTAGCACAGAATAGGATAATAGAACGACTCCTAATGATATCGTTAGCGAAATACTACCTGCCAGGAATGACGATACAACTTTCTATTTTTCCACGTAAGCAAGCTATGACAATAAATAAAGTGATATTTTTAAAGCACTGTATAAAAAATATATATATATACACATAAATGTAGACAGTTATTTTTTATATGTAAAAATTACATACAAATATTTATGCAAAAGTATTGATATATGTAACGTGAATAACCTCCTATGAATAACTTCTATGAAACACATAATAACTGAAATATTACATCTTTTAAAGTTATAATCAGTAACATCAAGATACTATGTACTCAAAAACTGGCTTGTTATCTTTATTAATAATTATTGTGCGGTATTGATATATAATTGATTGCCATAGTAATATCTACGTAATATAATTATCTACCACAAACCGCAAATAAATGTTGATCATAAACGGTCATTACGCTCGCACAGGTGATGACGAGAAAACCTCAACAACTATCATCGTAATTAATCATCGTAAATCAAATTAGTAGAAGATACGATTGGATTAATAATAATAAATTCTATAACAAACTAATTTTACGAATGCAATTTTATAATTGCATTATTCGTCAAAAAATATAATATCTTCAAAAGTCTAGCTTCTCAAGACCGATTTAAGAACGGATACTTTTTTTTAATCCATTTCACAATTGTAGCGAAATTAAACTAGTTAATATATATTTTGTATTTAATAAAATCAATTTGTTGATGAATAAATATAAAAGAATCAATTACGGTGATTTCTCTCAACAATATTACTCAAAAATAGTTGAAGAGAAATTTATGAGAGATGCAACTTGTTGTTTTTATATTTTGCAAGTATGAAACAATTAAATAACGTGCTTCTTAATCCTAGATTACTACTTCGAATTAAGTGAGTTAAGTAAATCTTTATATTACTCTTAAATAATATTTATGATACTGAATTGTAGCCACGCATACGTAATTTAGAATATAAAATTGTCAAGAAACGTGACTTGTGCAAATGTTAATATTGTGCTCAAATTAAGTATATGACTGTTAAAATTAAGCGCTTTTGTTTAGCGCAAAACTTTTTATTTCTCTAAGATAATAACCTATGAAATCCAAAAAAACAATCATTACATGCGCAATTATACATTGTAATTAGTTCCAAAATAACAATCGCAAAATTACATGTTACAATTGTTGTCATTCATTACTTGTAGCATAACGTCGAAACATATCGGAAGGAAATTCGCGACGGATGCGACGAAGCTGAATGCAACTGATGGCTGTATCAGCCAGCAGTATGCATATACCGGTGGGCGTTATCGCAAAACCAGGGGCAGCGTTATCACTCTGATATCCAACATATATACATCCTTCACGACCGGCCCCTGGCCTCCAGTGACTCGCGGACCACCGGCTCAGTTGAGCGCTTTAGTGACACTGTGTACATGCTCTCTTTTGCATCTCGGAGCACGTTCGGAGATGCTTGCCAGCGATCACAAGCTGATCGATCGATCGATCACGCGCCGTCAAGCGTCGCCAAACAGCTCAAGATCGATTTAAAGAGAGAGAGAGAGAGAGAGAGAGAGAGAGAGAGAGAGAGAGAGAAAGAGAGAGAGAATCCTTTTTTCTCAACTACCCTCCCTGAGCACGCGAGATCGCGAAAGGTGGAAGTGGTACTCACCGTATTCACGGTGCCGGTACTTGGCCACAGGTTTGCCATCGTCGTCGCTCCTCCTCTTCATCTCGTGATTATACTCGTTTTTCTTGAGATCACTTGGTGTTTATCCTTCGTTGCGTTTCCGCTTCTTCTCTGTCTGTCTGACAGCTGCTTGTCAATCTGGAATTGGCACTATAAGCTAGAGACTTGGCACTTAATTCTCGACTGCGAGGATGACTGCGACTACGATATTCTCACCTACGGAGGATTCACGCGTTCTTTGTCCTTTTGTTGTCGCGCACGGAAGATGCAGAGAAGAGCGATTGAGAGATGCTGTGTGTACACCGCGATCGGCGACTAGACGAAAATTAAGATCCGGACTTTTGCTGGCTGTACGAGAACTCGCGCCACTGCTCTATGATCGGGAGCGAGGCTCATGTATATTATGTACATAGAGCAAACAGAGCAAGAGGAGGAAAAGAGATGGAATGAAAGGTAGAGGAACAGAGCTAGAGAAAAGACGGTAAAACAAAAGGGGAAAAGAAACAGAAGGAGAATAAACGAGAGAGACGGAAAATGAACGAGCAATTGCGGTCTCAGCGGATGGCCGAAGCGATCCGAGTTTGCTAGCGAGCTGCCCGAGCTGAGTGAACGAAGGCGAGACGAAGATACCGCGAGAACGAATGCATAGAGACAAGGAAAGATGAAGAGGGGAGTGAATAAGTTGAAGAGTAGGACGAGACGAAAACGAGAGCAAGAAGGAGAGGAAAAGAGAGAGAGAGAGAGAGAGAGAGAGAGAGAGAAGGAATAGGGTAAAATAGAACAGAGAAAGAGAGAGATAGAGAATGACCAATTCGAACTGTGATCGCAAGCGGAGTGGTGATTTGAGAGGGGAGAGTCGGTCTCGATGCCTACTGCCTCATGCGGTGGTAGGAGCAGCGCGAATCATGCTGGGGAAAAGTATGGGAGTAGTAAAATCGCCACGCGGCGTGGCACGGTGTGGTTATTATCGCGCGAGTTCTATACCCATCTACGCGCGACGTTTTCTTATCAGTGAGAGGAGGGCTGGCTAGTGACCACCTCCTACCCCTTCCTTCTTCTTTTCAGACTCGAGGCATCGAGGCCGACTTTTGTGCATTACTTCGCGTTACATACATGTATACATACATACATACGTACATACATACATACGTACATACATACATACATACGTACATACATACATACATACATACGTACATACATACATACATACGTACGTACATACATACATACATACATACATACATACATACATACATACATACATACATACATACATACATACATACATACATACATACATACATACATACATACATACATACATA
>Ga0157363_1003174_pt1 | contig 14748 bp, 6 predicted proteins | sample AttsexASBM1_FD_111477 | JGI IMG/M metagenome (GOLD analysis project Ga0157363, IMG submission 111477) | Fungus gardens microbial communities from leaf cutter ant in Ribeirão Preto, State of São Paulo, Brazil - Atta sexdens ASBM1 | ecosystem: Host-associated > Fungi > Mycelium > Unclassified ...
GTGCCCCTTTATCGTTAATAAAAAGAAAAAGAAAAAGAAATTCAAAAGAAAAGAAATATAAAATCAAGAAAAATAGATAAAAGGAAAAAGAAAAATGTTAGTGTCCAAAGTGTTCCATAACACCATCCCAATCATCCATCAATCCACAGACAAGAGCCTTTCTATTTCACAACAAATTCTATGGATTTCTGAGCAATAATTTCACAGTATCTAATAAACCCAGAGTTATGCAATATCTTATCATTAGAAAGACTCTTTCTATATTTAAGAACTGCAGTTACTATATATAGTTCCTTAGTTTGATAATCAACTTGGATCAAGTACCATACTTGTTCTTAGTTCACTTCTGAATATCCCTTTCTCAAATTATGGCTATATAATAAAGTTAAGCTAGGCACAACTTCTTCTAGTTGAAGGCAAGATTGTTATTTACATAGCACTCTACTTCTAACTCACTTTTGCATCCTCCTTTACTAAGTCTTAGTATTTGATCTGTCTTTTATTATACTACATTTATAGATCTCCAATAAGTGTGAATTACTCCTAACAGTATTATTAGACTACATAGCTACCATTGCAAACTAGTTTTTATGTTTCTTCCTGATCTATCATCTAACCACATAGCATTTTCTTGCCATAGCTTTGCATTTTTCCCTGGAAATCCTATTTACTCAGTACTTAAGTTAGCAATTTGCTAACATGGCTATACTACCTCATTACTCTGGATAACTAATGGAGCTGACTCTAATTTATCTGTTTTTTCAAATAATTTCAAAAAGTGCTTTGAAGTTACTTAAAATTATTTCAGCTAACAATGACTCCAACTGGATCAACATACTAGAAACAGAAAAACCCCTATTCCCTAACACTTGCCACAGTCCAACAACTCTTCTAGTCTATAAACCTCCTAGTCAAAATCTTTGGGAAACTCACAGCCAACCTGACTTCCACAACAAACCCTACATCTCTTGTAGCAAGAACCTAAATATCCAACATCTTTGACAGTACAGATCCAGAAAAATTAAACAGCTTTTTATTCCAGTGCTAACTCTACTTTCATGCAAATTCTGCATAGTTCACTATAGATATTGTAAAGATAAACTTTGCAATGACTTATTTAATAAGAGTCATTCAAGATTGGTCCAAAATCAGATTGTATCAAAAAGAACAAGAAATTTATTAGAATTGGCTTTAAAACTGGCTATGATTTACAAAAGAACTATACTACTATTTCAGATTATCTAATTTTATTAGAAATACTACTGTTGTACTTAATAACTTGCAGATGAAGTCAGATAAAAAGATTGCTATCTACAATATTAAATTCATGTGAAAAATTCATATCTAATTCTCCTACTTTCATATTTAAGTTCTTTCTAACAATCCCATATTACCATCATTGGTACACAGATGTACCTTCAAGCATTATAAATGACTACTTTTTGTTTGATACTCTACCTTATAAACTAAGTGAAAAGACTAGTCAAGGCTATCAATGACTCTGTTAACCTATTTACTTGTCAGAGTTGTGACTGATGGACTTGATTTCATTCTATTCTATTCTTTATTTTATTTTTTAGGTTTCTTTTCTTTTTTTTTTATTTTGGACTTAGATGAAAGTGTGATGTGATATCACATGTGACAGTCACACATGTCACAAAGCATGATGAAGGTGTAAAATATGTCACATGGTTGTCATATATATCACAGTTATAGTTACACAATCAGGTGATATAGAAAAAATTATAGAAAATCTGGAAATAGATAATGTCATACAGTATGGTAACAACATGTTGGCCTTATGGCAAGCACATGTACTTTAGGGTAGGTTGGTTATATTGTGCATACAGACCATAGTTTGTGGTATATAAGATAGACTAGTTTGTACTTGGAACTCCATTAAGTTCTTTTGTATTACTTAATACAAAAGTTGTCTTTTGTCTTTACTCAAAAGCTTAAGTCATAACATCACTGTATTACCTGGATACCACAAGTTTGCTGATGTCTTCTACAAAGCCAAGGCCAAAACCCTAGTTCTACACTATTTATATGATCTGCAGATTAAATAGAAAGATAGAGAAAAATCACTCATCAGAACTATCTACTTACTCTTCACCACAGAATAAGAAGCACTCAAGGACTTTATTAGTGAAAAACTGAACACCAGATTCATATGCCCCATGGAGCATTACCTTTCCTTACAGAGTACTTATACTCTTTGTAAAGAAAAAAGATGACACCCTTCACCTATGTGTTAACTTCTGAGAACTCAACTATATCACATAAAAGAATAGGTATCCACTTCTTCTAATATCTAACTTTCTTGCCCTATCTCAGAAAGTATGTATTTATACAAAGATCAGCCTCCATTATGGATATCACCTAGTATGTATTGCAGAAGATAACAAATGGAAAATTGCCTTCTGCATCCACTACAAATCCTTTAAATGGACAGTTATACCTTTTGGCCTTACCAATATTCCTGCAGCTTTCCAGCAATTTATGAGTAATAGCTTCTCTGACTTCCTTGATATCTCTGTGGTAATGTATGTTAAGATAGGCAGATTTAGCTTTAAGTGAATATCTGTGATGAGTCATACAGGAAGAAGTTTGGATCAAAAATGAAAACTTATCTGAGAATAGATGTGAATATCTGTGAGGTTAGGCAAGGTACCTAGATCACATATTAAGCTTGGAAGCTTATCCACAGGTTGGAAATGTAATCTTGGATAATGATATTATGCCAGAAAACACTTTTTCACAAAAAGACATACTCTTACCAAGTTTTCAAGTACTTACAAATATATTTAAGGGCTTTAGCAAGAAGACTTAATGCTCTTAGATAATGTCTTAAGCTCTCTTAAGTGGATTTTCATTTGAGAGATAGTGTAATAGCTATTAATCAAACTAGATCTCAAGAAGATGAGATTTTTAGAGATAAGAGATGCCATCACACTCACAAAAGACTAGCTACAAAGTATTGGTACTCATGAGCATGATTAGCATAGCCCTAAACATTTGGATGATAGGATAAGGCAAAAATATGGTAGATCAGAAGCCAAAGGAGTCAAGAATGGGCTCATGAGTAAGGATGACTGATGGAAATGACTAAGAAGAAATATAATTGGTACTTGTGAGTAGAAAAAGACTATTAGGTTGATTTTAGATTGCAAATGGAGAGAGTACCATATGCTTATGAGATCTTAGCAGTCTTCCTTATAGTTTTGGCTTTCATTCTCTATATTCATTCTCTGTACTTTTAGACTAATACATAAGCCATGAGTAGAGAAGAGAAAAAGAGAGAACTTGAATCTGAATTTCCCTACTCATGAGCAGTTTAATTGCTATTTTATTAAGTAAATGTTATTAGTATTTTCTATCACTTTTGGACAAGTTTTGGAGAGTTTGAGCAGCCTGGGAAAGGCTGGAGAGGTGAGTATCAGTTAGTATCTTTAGTCCAAAGATTCAACTTAAAAGATGTCTTTGAAATACATTACCTGGAATGGATAGTGTTGTTAAAGGCTCTTAAGGAGATTTGCAATCTATTTACTAGATTTTCCAAAGGAACTTGTTACACAGTGTAAGGTTCACTGTTTAGAAGTGTGTTAGCAAGGAAAAGGATTTGCAAACAGATGTTATGTGTTCTATTCTTCTTTTATACTATTGTTTCTATCTCTTCTCTCAATTCTTGATACTAATATTGTTTTCTTTGAATTCTTTAGCATGCAGTTAAGAACTAGTGTTACATAGTTCTTGTTGTACTCTAGCATAACTGCTTTTTTGCTTGATCTCTGTCAATGATCTTGGTCTCAACTTATATGTTGTACCACTGTCTGTTATGTGGTTGTAATTTCAAATGATGAGGTATTAGAGAGGACTAACTAATAGCTTAATTGAAGAAGTAAGAGGATGAGTGTTGGAAGATTCTCAGTTGGTTCTTAGTTAATTTCCAGACTGAATACTTGTCAAGATACTATTGAAAAGGTGGTATCAGGATAGAATAAATCTTGCTTTGAGTAGATATCTGCAATTAGTCATATGAAAAAAGATCAGATCAAGTATAGAAACTTATCTGGAAACAAATATATATTATATCTTATATTCCAACCTCATCCATTCCAATCTATAGGTAACTACTTACCCCACATCTTCACTCCCTAATCTCTTTTATTATGGATCACATTTGTTCATTTCATCTCAAATGTTCTTGCTGGTCCAAGTTAACTCCATAGATCTTCATCCTCTAACATCCAAGGATCACTAGTAATCAGGATAACTTACTTAGCAGTTACATTCCAGATAGCTACCCTAGATATACTAACTATTATATAATCCAGTAGTCTATACTGTAGTAGTCATCCTGAAAATTGACTAAAACTAGCACTTCTCTTCTAGTATTAGCAACAACACACCTTGCCATCTTTCAGTAGTTTTTCACTCTCTAAGTCTCCAAGTTCTAGTCCAAAATATTTGACCCATACAACTTGTAGAGGTTCAGTACATAAGCTGAAGCCAAAAGTCATTTTTTACATTCTTGGATAATGTATAACTTACTAGTTTTGGACTTTTGAGATGCCTTTCTGGATCTTGGATAATGAGATGTGAACTATGTCTAATAATGTGATATTCATGAGAGCAGATTAAGCTTGGAAGCTTATCTATAGATATGTGATATAATTTTAGATAACAATCTTAACTTCAAATTATATGTTGTATCTACTATCTGTCATATAGTCATAATTTCAGATGATGAGGTATCAAGGAGAAGTAAAAAGAGATATTATTAAATTCTTGGTAGATACTTGGTTAGGTCTTAGTTAGAGAAATGAGTGGTTGTTCTTAGTAATCTAAGACAAAGCTTAGTCAATTTCCAGACTAAAGACTATAGAGTATTTACTTGATCTTATATATTAGGTCTGTAATCAGAACTATAGCTAGGAAATTGTAATGTAAGAGATAACTAAGGAGATATTATAAAGATAGTTTCTGAGATATAAAACAACTGGAAGTACATCTAGATATGGTTAGAATTCTAATCAGAAGTCAGAAAGCAGATGTCTCAAATATTTCAGATATTAGTCTATGACAGTATTTCTCTCTTCAAAACAAGCCCTTAAGAGCCAAAGTGTAACCAGAAAGTATAACTAGAACTTAAAATGCAGATAAAAATGAGAACAATCAGGAGGAAAAATATAAAGGAAAATGGAGACAGAAAATGAAGGCAGTAGAGTATAAAAGATCAAGATAAAGGAAGTGGACCAGGTTTCAAAAGATATGTGTTATGGAAGTTAGATATCAGTTCTAGAGTATAGGTAAGTTTGGTAATAGGTAATTACTTAAATTTGTCTTTTGTGTCTTCATAGTCTAGCTAAATGACCTTGTAAAGAAGCTTACAAGCTCATCTGTAACCAGTTTTCAAGTCAACAATCATTGAAATTTCATATTTGACCTCACTGTCAATAGTAACTAGTATAAGTGAATGATTAGATTGTTGGAAAAGTACTAGGAATGGTAGTTTTGAACATAGAGATATAAAAGATAGGATGAATAGAGTACATGGGTTCTAGAAGATGAAAGGTGAATGAATGAGTGCCAGGTTGTATTATGATTTCATAAGAGCCTAGGTATTTCTTATATAGCTTCTTGGATAGTCATATAATATAAAAGAACTGAGCTTTTACAAAAACCTTTTGTCTTACTTAAAAGTCTGAAACTGAAAGTCAGTATATATCAGTAGATTGTTGGTAATGTTGTTGGGCCACAAAGATTTCAGACTTGAGGGCACTCTAGAGTTCATTGAGATTGACTGCAAAGTTCCAGATATAGAAGAAGGCTATGTTGTATTCAGAGTAGACTGTAATGTTCAGATAATACTCTTTATTTGCAAAAAATAGGAAAATACCAGTATTAGTACTAGGAATATTATTGAAAGCAAATTCCATAAGCAGAAGGAGTTCAGACCAGTTATCTGTAAGAGGACTTGTTCTTCTGAGCTCTTTCTCTTCTACATTTTTTGGCTGATCCATGATCTATGACTCTTTCTCACATTCATACTCATTTACTTTTCCAATTTCCTGCACTCCAGATCTTTTCAGGCTATACACTAGTACTCCCAACTATCTAGATATGTCATTAAACTCACTTTTCCATAACACTTTATAGTCTTCCAAAGTCTTCTAGTATTATCCACATATCTACATATCTGCTTTCTCATACTTCAGAAGTACTTGCTAAGCACTCTAGTTCTCTTTCATTTTGATTACTCCATTCTAAACTGTTCCTGATTACTTAAGTATCATCATTCCTTGCTTATGTAATCGTAATTCTGACACATTAGAATGAATCTATTGATATATAGAGTAGTTTTTATCTTTAGGAATCCTCATTCTATTCTCTTAGAATTTCCTGGAGGTGAGTGTATAGTCAAGTACTTCTCAGACAATAGACTTAGGATTTCCTGGAGGTTTAAAGTGTTAAGCCCTTCCACCCAGTTGCCCTAACATTATCCTGCTGGTAGTTACAATAGACTTGAAAGTATTGTTTCAGAGTTTGATTGGTTCTTTCCATTTGTCCATCTCCTTCTAAGTAGTAGCTTGAGATAAAGTGGAGACATATGTCAAGAGCAGTGTTTAGGAAGTAGAAAAATTTGGATATAAACTTGGATTCTCAATTGGAAGTAATATAAGACAGAACTCCATGTTTGAAGAATACATAGATAAAAAATAGTCTAACTAACTCTGTGAAAGTAATGGTATCAAATGTTGGAATAAAAATAGCCTGCTTGGAAAATCAATCAACTATGATGAGAATTATGTCCAAGTTAGAAAAAAATGGAAGTTTCTCAATAAAGTTTGTAGATATTAAGTTCTATAGTTGTTCTAAAATAGAGAGTTGCTTGTGATGTTGGAGCTTAGATTGTATGCAAGTAACATAAGATTTACAGAATTCTGGTATATCTGAACAGATGTTGGGCTAGGTGTATCCATGACAAATGAGTTCTAGTGTTTTTTTTTTGTTCAAAGTGACTTACAAGAATATGGTTATGGTAATACTGGAGTACTTTGGTGCAGAAATTACCAGCAGATGGTATGTAGATTCTGTTGTTAAGAAAAAGGAGACTAGAAGAGTCAGCTAACCAATAGCCTTTGGGATTGGTGAGATGTTCTACAGCTTTCACAAGTATAAATTGGATATTAAGGTGGAGTATGTTGAGATTAAAGATTGTGGCTACATAGGTAGAGGGAGAGATGATAATAGATACTCTAAGAGATGTTGCTAATTGTTCATAAGTAAAAACTAAATAGAAGTTATGAGGATTTATAGAAGTATAGCTAGTATTCTCTTCTTTAGAATAGATATCCTATTATCTAGTGAGAGCATTAAGCTTGGTTCCAAGTCAACCAGAGCAGAAGTGGATGACAAGGTAGAACTAGGAAAAGTATTTAGACTATCTTACTTGTTAACAGGTTAGAGCTTTAGTAGCCAAAAAATATTCAAGGTTCTTGTGATCCATAATAATGTTGATAGGAAGGATGGAACCTTCTAGGTAGTGTTGCCAGATCTGGAATGCTTCAAAAATGGTAAGAAGTTCTTTGTCATAGGTATTATAGTTGAGCTTAGTAGGGTTGAAAGTATGAAAATGAAAGACTACTAGATGAACCTCATAATCTGAAGTTATGATAGATAAGATAGCACTGAAAGTATAGTCAGAAGTATCTGTTTTCATGATGAGTTACATATTAGGGATCCAGTGTGAGAGAATAGGGGCAAAAGTGAATGCTTTCTTCAGAGTGTTGAAAGTTTTACAGTAGAAGTTATTGAGATTCTAGAAAACATTCTTCTGGATGAGATGGGTGAATAGAACAACAATATCTGAGTATCTGTAGATAAATCCATGATAAAAGTTGGTAAATCCAAGAAAGAACTGAATATCTTTGACTTTTCTTAGTTTGGATCAGTCTTGGATAATTTGATTTTGTCATCAGCTATGGTGTGTCATAACTTAAGACCAAGAGTTTTAATCAAAAGAGAAACCTTGTATTGGTTTCTGTTGACTTCTATTAGTTTTGGCTTTTCTGCCCTCTATCCCTTTATTGGTTCTTAATATCTCACTACTTAACTTATATTTATCACTAGATAGATCCTCATTGTAGTTGGCAGTCTTAGTTTGACTGTATTAGTAGACACTACCTCATCAATAATATATGTATATGGACTTACATACCAGTCTACTAGTTTTCTTGCTAGTCATTTCTTGAATGCTAAGTCTTTTATACTCAATATAACTTTGTTCTCTTTCTTTTATGCTTTTATTTCTCTTCTTCCGCTATCTACTTATCTTTTCATTTCATTTTCTCCTAATATTTATCTCATTCTCAATTATCTCCCATAGTTTGCCATGAAGGGGATACTTTAGTTGCTAAGTAGGCTTTATTATTTATTGCAAACTCTGCAGATGCTAGCCATTCAGGCCAATCCTTTTTCCTAATCCACAAAGAACCATAGATATTGTTCTAGTTCCTAGTTCATTTGCTTTGTCTGCCTATCTGTCTATAAATAAAAGACTATCAATAATCTTGTCTATATCTCCAATATATTGTTCAACTTCTTTGTTAATTTAGCTGCAAACTGTGGTCTCTGATCCAAAATGACACACTCTAGTAACTCATACAGTTTTCAGATGTTATCTCTAAACAACCATGCCAGCTCTTCTGTTGTAGTTTCTTCTATTATTGCCACAAAATATGTTATCTTTGACAATCTATCATATACAACCAGTATTGCATCTTTTTCTGCCACTAATGGCAACTTGGTGATAAAGTTTACTATTAAGTGTGTCTATAGTTTTTCTGGTATCTTGTTCACTATTAGTGTTACAAACTTAGGACCTTAGAGTGGATCAAATAAAAGAACCTTATATAGGGTTTACACAAGAGAACTTGATAGAGAACTCAGTACAGAACTGTCTACCTTATATACACTAGGCTACTGGTCCATACTACAATACTATTAATCTACTCTAAAGGCTATGTATTATCCATAAGGTTAACATGTGTTAAACACATTATAGTAATATTATTTCTTCCTGAATCTTCTACTATATTCTATTATGTGACTGTGTGACAGTTACATATGACATCATACTAACCCTATCTTAGATCTCAAAAATAGAAAAGAAAAGAAAAAGAAAATACAAAATGAGAGAGAAAATAAAAAAAAGTTTACTGTTTATAATTTTGACAATTAGCTTTTCTGTTAATGCTGCTATTCTATTCTTTATTTTTTGGCACAAATTACATTCATTTATGTATTTTCCCATATTCTTAATTGTTAGAATTATGAACAATGGACTTGGTTTCCATTTATTCTCTTTCTCTTTTATTTTTATTTTCCATTTATTTTATTTTTGATTTTTATTTTCACTTTTTTAAATTTGGACTTAGGTGAAGAGTGTAATGTGATGTCACATATGATAGTCACATAAGTTACAAGGTATAATGGAAGTGTGACACAATCATATGACATAGAGAAGATAATAGAAGATTCTAAAACAGATGATATCATATAACATAGCAATAGTATGTTGGTCTTATAGATAGTATATAGACTTGAGAGTAGATTAGTTATAGTATGTGTACAGACCACAGTCTGTAATATATAAGATAGATTAGTTTGTAACAGAGACTTTATTGAGTTCTCTTATATTACTCAATACAAGAGTTGTTTTTTTGTTTTATCACTTGAACCTAAGTCATAATATTGGTCATCTCTGATCACTAGTAGTTTCTTGTCACCAGCTCTGTCATCTTTTATTATCCTCCATTTTCTGCTGCCAGTACATCATATAATTAGATAATTTCTATTCTAAATTTCTCTTCTTTTGGTATATAGATCTTCACTTCTTTTAATATCAGTTCTCCTTTAATCTGCCACTTTTTGTTCCTTAGTATTTTCACTTTTGCCTTCTTCATTTCCTTTACTACTCTAACTACTTTGTCATTTATTCTTTTTTTATTAGTTTTTTATTTTCATTATTACTTTCTACTTCTACTTTCCAGTCTAGTCTCCTACCAAGTCCATCCACCTTTCTGATCTTTGTCCCTAGTACATATTCTAAAATAAAACACCTATCTTGCTTGTCTTCTGTTCAATTTCTGTGCTTTTATAAAGTACTCCAAATTCTTATAGTCTGTTCAGACCTTGAACTTGAATTTAGTACCCTCTAATAAATATCTCTAGTTCTCTAATCACTACTAATATTTTCTTGTTATGGATCTTATAATTTCTTTTCGTCTTCTGCTATCTTATTATATCTTTTTTTCCCCTCAGTTTCTATAATTACATTGTTAATAAAACTCACTACCTCTCTAATATTAATCAAGTTCTGTAAGATCTTGTTCATTATTGTTTGAAACATTGCTGGTAAGCTGATAAGCCCAAAGAATATTACTATGGGTTTGAAAGACCCCTCTGTAACTGTAAATGTTATCTTCTACTCATCTCCCTTTTTTATTCATACATTATTATAACCCTATTGTAAATCTAGTTTAGTAAATACTTTTTTTATACTAATATTTTCTATAGTGTTAAAAATTAGAGATAAAAAATAGTTATTTTTAATAGTCTATTCATTCAAGTAATTATAGTTTTGTACCATATGCTTCTTACTGTTCTTTTAGGAAAAAAGAATACTAGTACTATTTGAGGTGATTTTGAGAGTCTAATATACTCTTTCCTCAATTGTTTATTGATAAACTTATATATCTTCTTTCTTTTTTCTCTAAACAAGATATATTTCTTTTCTTTTCTCAGCATAAACTCTTTCTTTACATTTATTGTATAGTTCTATATTTTTCTCATCAGCATTCTCTTACTCACTTTCTTTCTAAAGATATAGGTCTGTCACAAACTTCATTCAGCTTGTATTTCAACAACCAGTAAACCAGTTTTCACAATTTAAGTTATACTGGAAAGCTCCAAATAAAGGCTATTTATACATATGTGGGATGTACAAAAGCAACAACAAATAACCAAGATATTAGGCCATCAGTGGCTATAAAATTTTATTGGCTATTATCTTATGAACAGCTAGACAAATTCACATGATTGAACTTGCATTGGAAAGTGTTCATCAAACTGTTTCTAATAATATATGATATATTCTATAATAATAAGTATTCATAGAGATACAAGCATATCAATGTAGTGATATAATTAGTTATCTTCTAAAATTAGCCTGATAGCTGCTATGACAGATAACAGCTCCCATCAGGTACAAGTTTTGATTATGTAATGGAAATAGCTTGCACACAAACTATCACTCTTTTGTGTATATATCTTTGTGTCTGAGGATCAGGCCTCAAACTTAACTACATCAATTATTCTTATTGATACTACTCATCATCTATCATCACTATCTTCTTATACTGAACCTCTGAACCACTATCAAGTTATCTAAGTTCAAGTATCATAATTAGTAAGTAGCTTATTTTGTAATACTCATAACTAAGCCTATTGCTTCACTGTCTAACAGTGCTTTCACTATTATTCCTTTCTATGTATTAATCCTCTCTAGTCCAATTTTTACTATCATTTCTCTTAAGGCATCTTCATTCAAGTTTCAGCAAGATATAGATATATTATCCATTACTTTACTACTGAGTATTACAAACTTATTACAGTTAGAACCTAGTCGAGAACTACTAGATTCTCTTTTTCTCTATATTATGATTGTCTTTATACTCTGCCCTCCTTTCTTATTCTATAAACCTTTGATTTTTATAATATCTCATAATATACCTGAATTCTTCAGTTATAATAGTTCCTTTTCCTATTCATTTCTATAGTATACAAGTCACATTTTGGTATAAACCATGTTTGCTGCTATTATAGGTTTACTATCGTGGTATTTGTTCTTTCTACCTCCTCCATTAGAACAAGGCAAGGCTCTGTTAGTACCTGCTGAAATTCCTGCTTTCTTGGCCAAACTTGGGACTATGACAATAGTTACTGTTGTATCTTCTAATAGTTGCTGATATATTTGGCCTCAGTATCAGAATTTCTCTTTTTCCTCTCAACCTCTCAACCTCTCACCTACTCTCCCTCTAGTGTCTATCCAGATTGATTGCTTGTTCAAACTATTTATTAAGATTTTTGGAAGGCTGCTCTATCTCCATTAATTTGTATCTGATACTACTATTCATTTCTCACTTAAATTCTTCTACTAATACTTGATCTTCATATCTACTGTTCTTTACTGCTTATTGGAACATTTAGACAAATTCATCTATAGTTCAAAGACCTTGTTCTACTTGCTTAAGTTCTGCTACTTTTGTCAACTTATCATATCCTCTTTCAAACTCTCTCTTTAATACTACTAATAGATTTCTTACCAGTAGAAATACTTAATCTCCTGAGTTTAGATCTGCTAGTATATTTTTTTTCATACATCTGCCAATCCTTCCTATACATACATTAGAATCCAATTTACTTATTCTTTCACTAACTTCTCTCTTATCCTCATCCTGATACAAAGCTTATATACCATTACAAAATCTGCCACCTTTTCTAAATCTTTATCAAATGATGGTAACTTGGCCACCTCTGGTTTAAATCTATTGACAGGAGTTAAGCAAAAAAGAGGTTATGCTAGGATGCCACAAGAGTTATGCAATACTAGCCCTTAACTGCACACTAAAGAATTCAAAGGCAATAATATCAGTATCAGGAATTAATAAAAGATATAGAAATAATAATATAGACTAAAATTAGGATATATAAAATCCTTAAAGAGACTCTCATGAATGCAAAAGAATGAAGTTAGAAGGATTAAAAAGAATATACAAGTAACATCCACTTGCAAACACTTTCTTTGGCTAACACACTTCTAAATAGTAACTCTTACACTGTGTAATAAGCTTCTTTGGAAAATCTAGTAAATAGATTGTAAAGCTATTTAAGAGCCTCCAATAACACTATACATCTCAGGGAATATACTTTGAAGACATCTTTCAAGTCAAATCTTATAACTGAAGATACCAACTGATACTCACCTCTCCAGTCTTTTTCAAACTGCTAGAACTCTCCAAAACTCATTCAAAAGTGATAGCAAATACTAATGATACTCACTTAATAGAATAGAAGTTAAAACTTGTTATAACTCAAAGACTTTTCAAAAGAAAGAACCTTATATTGGGTAATACAAGAAAACTTAATAGAGTTCTTACTACAAAGTTGTCTACCCTATATAAACTAGACTACTGGTCCATGCTACACTACTATTAGTCTACTCTAAAGGCTATGTATATTACATACTATTAACATGTAGGCTAATGTCAGACATACAAAGCTTAGACACTAGTTTCTTTATTTAATTTCCTTGTCTTTTTATTTTTTCTTTTATTTTCTTTATTTGGATCTAGGGTTAGGGTTAAAGTAATGTCATGATCACACTGTCACATATCAGATGACATAGTAATGGTCACAAGTCACAAGATCATGGAGAAAGATATAGAAGATTCTAGAAGGATAATATCATATAACATATACAACACATGTTAATCTTAAAGCAAACACATGGTTATTTAGGGTAGGCTAGAGAAGTAATAGCATGGACCATGGTAGTTTAGTATATAAGGTAGACAATTCTGTACAGAGTTTTCTATTGAGTTCTCTTGTGTTAACCCTAATATAAAATTCCTTTCTTTGATCAACTCTAAGATCATTGAATCATAACAACTAACATCATTGTTCTGGAACTTTCTATGATGTTCTTCATAACATGTGATCATGTAACAATGTGACAATGACAGTGTCTTGTGACTGTTACTGATGTATGACATATGATATCATACTAATACTAATACTAAATTCAAAAATAAAAAATAAAATAAAAGTAAAATAAAATAAAGTTTAATATTTGTGATTTTAACAAAACTAGTCTTAAGTGGAGATATTTGGATGAGAGTCCTCTTCTTTACTCTCTTCCACTCGTAGCTTATATATTATTCTAAAATATAAGAAATGTAACTAGCGAATGGAGACTAAAACTATAATGTAGCTCTCTGAGATCTTGAGAGCACAGAGCTGCTTCTTTATATACAATCTGACCTTGATCTGATGATGAATCTCTACTCACTAAGATCTAGTTCATTCTTTTATTTTTTGTCTCTATAACTACTCTATCTCATTTCTCTATTCTAAACTCTACCAACTTCCAATCTAATGTGTTTTTGCCTTATTCAACTGTCTGAACATTTATCACTTGGTAAAGAACTCCTATAAGTGTACACTCTTTGTAGCTAGTTATTTGTAAGTGGTATTTTAAGTTTCTAGAAATTTCTTCTATTTAAAATCTAGTTTGATTAATGGCTACCACACTGTGTCAAGATCGTTGATGGTGGACTTCATTTTTTATTTTCTCTTTTCACTTTATTTTATTTTTATTTTTTTTTCTTTTCTATTTTTAGAATAACTTGGGTTAGGGTTTATCAGTCACACTGTCACATCAGTCACAAGTTGATGGCGTAGTCACAAGACTGATCATGGGACTTGAGAGAATAGAGTAGAAGGTTCTGGAATAAAGTAATGTCATACAATATGGACGACACATGTTGACCTCATGTTATACACATGGTCATTTAGGGTAGGGTGCACAGTAGTGAGCACAGACCATGAGTAGTAGTATATAAGGTAGACTACTTTGTACTAGGAACTCTATCGAGTTCTCTTGTGTTACTCAATACAAGA
>Ga0157363_1003175_pt1 | contig 14746 bp, 14 predicted proteins | sample AttsexASBM1_FD_111477 | JGI IMG/M metagenome (GOLD analysis project Ga0157363, IMG submission 111477) | Fungus gardens microbial communities from leaf cutter ant in Ribeirão Preto, State of São Paulo, Brazil - Atta sexdens ASBM1 | ecosystem: Host-associated > Fungi > Mycelium > Unclassified ...
TGGATATTTTCCGGGCTACCCGGCAGCGCCAGCACCAGGAAATCACTGAACACCGCCAGCTGTTCAATGTTCTCACAGCGTTGGTAAGGCACATCTTTTTGACTGCGCGCGGTGTAAGCGATCTCCATACCGAATGCCTCAGCACGCCGGGCAATCGCAAGACCAATCGCACCCAAACCCGCAATGCCCATGCGTTTCCCGCTGGCTTTACTGGAAAGCGAAGTACCGGTATTTTCCCACGCGCCAGAGCGGGCGAACTGATGATTGGCCACCAGGTTGCGTGAAAAAGCTAAGGTCAGCGTCATGGCTAAATCGGCGACATCATCGGTAAGAATATCGCTGGTGATGCTCACCTGAATATCATGTGCAGCGGTGTAATTCAGGTCGATACGATCGGTTCCCACCCCAAACACCGCAATCGCTTTACAGGCCGGCACCTGTTCCAGAATCGACGTTTCTACACCCACGTCACCGCGCGTCACTATGCCTTGAATCTCTTTGCCCTGGCGCTGAAGAAATAGCGCAGGGTCCTGCTCCTCATATAAACGATGACAATGAAAATGTTGCGAGAGTTTTTCGTCCAGCTGCGGCATCAGTGGCTGAATAATCAGAATATGAGGTTGCGAAGACATCATTATTTTCCTGGATGGATAAGCGTGTCGTTTCAGACTACCGGATGAATTTATGTTACGGCACCCTTGTTACTTTTTTCGCTAATACGATCACGGGGAAAGTGCAATGAATCCTGGTGGAGAATCAGGTTTTATTTCGGATCTGTCTTTACCGTAATGCGTTGAGCGCGCTGGCGAACTCACCTTACGCAGTCTACGGTTAATAAAAAAACCATAACAATTCAACTTACCATGGAAAGCCGCTATGACCGCCCATGTCGACATCACAGCAAGCCAGGAACACGAACTTCACTCTTTGCAGCAATTATTGCAGACGCATCTTGAGCAATTGCTGCCTGCGGGTCAGCCGAGCGATCAGGTTCGTGCCGCCATGCGCGCCGGTGCACTGGCACCGGGCAAACGCATTCGTCCACTGTTGCTGCTGTTGGCTGCGCGAGATATGGGCAGCAAAGCATCGCAACAGGGCATTCTTGATCTCGCCTGCGCGGTTGAAATGGTGCATGCCGCGTCGCTGATCCTCGATGATATTCCTTGCATGGACAATGCTCAGATGCGACGCGGGCGCCCAACGGTGCATCGCGAATTTGGCGAAAGCGTGGCGATTCTGGCGGCGATTGCCCTGCTGAGCCGCGCCTTTGAAGTGATTGCCGCTGCGCCAGGTTTAGCCGCCCTGCAGAAATCAGAGGCGATTGCCGAACTCTCTTCTGCCGTGGGATTACAAGGTTTGGTGCAGGGTCAATTCCAGGATCTACATCAGGGCGCGCAATCGCGTAGCCCGGAAGCCGTCGCATTAACCAATGAACTCAAAACCAGCGTGCTGTTCAGAGCCACCTTGCAAATGGCGGCGATTGCCGCGGAAGCAACACCCGCTATGCGCCAGAAACTCAGTTATTTCGCGCAGGATTTGGGTCAGGCTTTCCAATTGCTCGATGATCTCGCCGACGGCAGTAAACACACCGGCAAGGACATTAATCAGGATCAGGGTAAATCGACGCTGGTACAGATGTTGGGGGCCGAAGGTGCTGAGCGCCGCTTGCGTGAACATCTGCGCAGTGCCGATGCGCACCTCGCCTGCGCCTGCCATCGTGGCATAGCGACCCGCCAATATATGCACGCCCTGTTTAATCAACAGCTGGCGATGTTTCACTGATCGCGGGACTGCCGATGGGGCACTTTGCCGTGATTGCGCCGCCACTGTACAGCCACTTTCACGCGCTGCAGGCGTTGTCACAGACGCTGATTGCGCGCGGTCATCGCATCACCTTTGTGCAACAGGATGATGCACGTCTCCTGCTAACGGATGAATGTATAGGATTCAGCACCGTAGGTGAGCGCAGCCATCCCGCTGGTTCGCTGGCACGGGTGTTACAGCATCTGGCCTCGCCCCTTTCGTTATGGCGGGTAATCAGTGATATCGCCGCCAGCACCGATATGTTGTGTCGTGAACTGCCTGCGCGTTTAACCTCGTTGCAAGTCGATGGTGTGATTGCCGATCAGATGGAAGCGGCGGGTGGCTTAGTGGCAGAAGCGTTGCACCTTCCCTTTGTTTCAGTGGCCTGCGCGCTGCCGGTGAATCGCGAGCCTGGCATACCGCTGGCGGTGATGCCGTTTCGCTTTGGTCATGATGAAAAATCACTGCAACGTTTTCAGGCCAGCCAGGATATTTATGATCGTCTGATGCAGCGCCATGGCGCGGTGATCAGCCACCATGCGCAACGATGGGGTTTACCCGATCGCCACAGCCTGCATCAATGTTTGTCACCGCTGGCGCAGATTAGCCAGCTCGTTCCAGCATTTGATTTTCCGCGCCAGCAACTGCCCAACTGTTTTCATTCCGTTGGACTGCTGCGCGCCTCAAAACAGCCCCGCGTAGCCACGGCCCCCTGGCCTGAGTTGCGACAGCCGGTGGTTTATGCCTCTTTTGGCACCTTGCAAGGTCATCGTTTTCGCTTGTTCCTGCATCTGGCGCAAGCTTGCCGCAATCAGCAACTCTCGTTAGTGATTGCCCATTGTGGCGGTTTGGACGCCGATCAGGTGCAGCAGCTGAAACGCGCCGGAGCAGCATGGGTGACCGATTTTCTCGATCAGCCAGCCGCGCTGCAACATGCGCAGCTGTTTATCACCCATGCCGGACTCAACAGCACGTTAGAGTCATTGGAATGGGGCACCCCGATGCTGGCGCTGCCGCTGGCCTTTGACCAACCCGGCGTGGCGTCTCGTATTGCCTGGCACGGTGTCGGTCATCGTGCGTCTCGCTTTAGCCGCGTGCATCAGCTGGAGCAGCACCTGCAGCAACTGTTGACGGATGACGGCTATCGGCTGCGTATCTCGCCGATTCAGGCGCAGCTGCAGCGCTCAGGCGGTTGCGAGCGCGCTGCTGATATCGTTGAGCAGGCATTGGGACAACAACGTGTTGTGCTGGCGGAGGCAACCTGATGCCCGAGAATTATGACGTGATTTTAGTGGGGGCCGGCCTGGCTAACGGGCTGATCGCGCTGCAGTTACGCCAGCGTCATCCCCAGCTGCGTGTTCTGATGCTGGAAAGTCACGCGCATCCGGCAGGTAATCATACCTGGTCCTTTCATCAGGACGATCTCAGCCCCGATCAGCTTCAGTGGCTACAACCGTTGATTGCCCACCGCTGGCCCGGCTATCAGGTGCGTTTCCCTACACTGCGCCGCAATCTCAGCGGGGAATATTGCTCAATCACCTCTGTAGATTTTGCCCAACGGCTTTATGAGGTCATGGCGGATGATCTCTGGATCAATACCCCGGTGAATGAGGTGCGACCCACCCAGGTCACCCTGGCCGACCATCGCGTACTGCATGCTGCGGTGGTGATTGATGGTCGCGGCCTGCAACACACGCCGCATCTGCAACTCGGCTATCAAGCCTTTGTCGGTCAGGAGTGGCATCTGGCGAGGCCTCACGGTTTAACGCAGCCAATCTTGATGGATGCCACAGTGGACCAGCAGCAAGGCTACCGTTTTGTTTACACCTTACCGCTGAGTGCGGATCGTCTTTTAATTGAAGATACGCACTACATTAACCAGCCCACGCTGACAGAGCACACCGCGCGGCAGAATATCGCCGACTACGCCAAAGCGCACCACTGGCCATTGAGTCTTCTGCTGCGTGAGGAGCAAGGTTCGCTGCCGATTACGCTGAGTGGCGATATCGATGCTTTCTGGCAGCAACAGCGTGGTCAGCCGTGCAGTGGATTGCGCGCAGGCTTGTTTCACGCCACCACCGGCTACTCGTTGCCCTCGGCCATGGCGCTGGCGGAGTTAATCGCCCGGTTACTGCCCTGTGATGCGGCAACGCTCAGTCGCGCCATCGAACAGTTTGCGCGCAAGCAATGGCGAACACAGCGTTTTTTCCGGCTGCTCAACCGGATGCTGTTTTTGGCTGGACGCCCGGAGCAACGCTGGCGTGTGATGCAGCGCTTTTATCGGCTGGATGCCGGATTAATCAGCCGCTTTTACGCCGGGCAACTCCGCCTCAGCGACAAAGCGCGCATTTTATGTGGCAAACCGCCCGTGCCGATCGGCGAAGCGGTGCGCGCACTGATGACGACCTCTTCTAAACCAGGGAAGAAATAATGAAACGCACCTATGTGATTGGCGCCGGTTTTGGCGGCCTGGCGCTGGCTATCCGGCTGCAGGCGGCCGGTATTCCCACCACGCTACTTGAGCAGCGCGATAAACCCGGCGGACGCGCCTATGCCTGGCAGGAACAGGGTTTTACTTTTGATGCCGGGCCCACGGTGATCACCGATCCTACGGCGATTGAAGAGCTGTTTACGCTGGCCGGAAAATCACTCAGCGATTATGTCGAGTTAATGCCGGTTACACCCTTCTATCGCTTGTGCTGGGAGGACGGTAAACAGCTCAACTACGACAACAATCAACCGCTGCTGGAGCAGCAGATTGCCGCCTTCAATCCGGCCGATGTGGCAGGTTATCGCCAGTTCCTCGCCTACTCACGCGAGGTGTTTAAAGAGGGCTATCTGAAACTGGGCACTGTCCCTTTTTTGCATTTTCGTGACATGTTGCGCGCCGGCCCTCAACTGGGCCGATTGCAAGCGTGGCGCAGCGTTTACAGTATGGTGGCAAAATTTATACAGGACGATCACCTGCGTCAGGCATTCTCTTTTCACTCGCTGCTGGTTGGCGGTAATCCTTTTGCAACGTCCTCGATCTATACCTTGATTCATGCGCTGGAACGCGAATGGGGCGTATGGTTTCCGCGTGGTGGCACCGGTGCGCTGGTGCAAGGCATGGCAAAACTATTTACCGACCTGGGTGGCGAATTGTTGCTCAACGCCGAAGTGAGTCAGCTGGAAACCCAGGGCAATCGCATAAGTGGCGTGCAGTTGAAAGATGGTCGCCGGTATGCAGCTAATGCGGTGGCATCGAATGCCGATGTGGTGCATACCTATGATCGGTTGCTGCGTGGGCATCCTGCCGCCAGCAAACGTGCGGCCTCGCTGAAACGTAAACGCATGAGCAATTCGCTGTTTGTACTCTATTTCGGTCTGAATCACCCGCATTCACAGCTGGCGCATCATACCGTGTGCTTTGGCCCGCGCTATCGTGAGCTGATCGACGAGATTTTTAACAGCAGCCAGCTTTCAGACGATTTTTCGCTTTATCTGCATGCACCCTGCTCCAGCGATCCATCACTGGCTCCGGCAGGCTGTGGCAGTTTCTATGTATTGGCACCGGTGCCGCATCTCGGCACGGCGGCGATCGACTGGCAACAGGAAGGACCGCGTTTACGCGATCGCATTTTTGCTTATCTGGAGGAGCACTATATGCCGGGACTACGTCAGCAACTGGTGACGCACCGCATGTTTACGCCGTTTGATTTTCGCGACACGCTGCATGCCCATCAGGGTTCAGCGTTTTCGCTGGAACCGATTTTGACGCAGAGCGCATGGTTCCGCCCGCACAACCGCGATGCGGATATCGCCAACCTCTATCTGGTTGGTGCTGGCACACATCCCGGCGCCGGGGTACCCGGTGTGATTGGCTCGGCGAAAGCCACTGCGCAACTGATGCAGGAGGATCTCGCTGGATGAATCGCCAACCCCTGCTAGAGCAAGTGACTCAGACCATGGCGGTGGGCTCAAAGAGTTTTGCCACCGCCGCGAAACTGTTCGATGCGCCCACGCGGCGCAGCACGCTGATGCTGTACGCGTGGTGTCGCCACTGCGATGACGTGATTGATGGACAAACGCTGGGCGAAGGCGGCACACAACATGTGGTAGAAGATGCCGAAGCGCGCATGCTGCATCTGCAAATTGAAACCCGCCGTGCTTACAGCGGTGCGCACATGGATGAACCCGCGTTCAAAGCATTCCAGGAGGTGGCGTTAATTCACCAGTTGCCGCCACAGTTGGCGTTTGATCACCTGGAAGGCTTTGCGATGGATGCGCGTGAGGCGCGCTACGTGACGTTCGACGATACTCTGCGCTACTGCTATCACGTCGCGGGAGTGGTGGGCCTGATGATGGCCCGTGTGATGGGCGTCCGTGACGAAGCGGTGCTGGATCGCGCCTGCGATCTGGGGCTCGCCTTCCAGCTCACCAACATTGCCCGCGACATCGTTGAAGATGCGCAGAACGGGCGCTGCTATCTGCCGCAAAGCTGGCTGGACCAAGCTGGCTTAACCGGCCAGAATCTTGCCGATCCGCAACATCGCGCTGCCCTGGCACCACTGGCCGCGCGACTGGTGAGCGAAGCAGAACCCTATTATCACTCTGCTCGTTCCGGCTTACCCGGATTGCCGCTGCGCTCCGCATGGGCCATCGCCACTGCACGCGGCGTCTATCGTGAAATTGGGGTGAAAGTGCAACATGCAGGCGCACATGCCTGGGATGCGCGACAACGCACCAGCAGCGGCGAAAAACTGGCGCTGCTGGTGAAAGGTGCCGGGCTGGCTCTTACTTCGCGGCTGGCTCGTCCTGAGTCACGTCCTGAGGGGTTGTGGCAGCGTCCGCGTTAACGGACTTATGGCGCTGTCGCAGCGCCGCCTGCAACTTATGCAAAGGCGGCGCATAAAGAAAGCCGAATGAGACGCACCCCTCGCGGCCCCGCACCGCATGATGCATGCGGTGCGCCATATAAAGGCGCTTGAGGTAGCCTTTGCGCGGAATATAGCGGAACGGCCAGCGCTGATGCACTAGACCATCGTGCACCATAAAATACAGTGCGCCATACAAGGTCACGCCCGCGCCAATCCACTGTAGCGGCCAATAGCCATTTACGCCGATGTAGATCAGCGCAATCGCCATCAACATAAACACCACGGCATAGAGATCGTTGAGTTCAAATTTGCCGTCGTGCGGTTCATGGTGTGATAAATGCCAGCCCCAGCCCCAACCGTGCATGATGTACTTATGCGACAACGCCGCCACCACTTCCATCACCACCACTGACGCCAGCAAGATCAGCGTATTCCATAACCAAAGCATCGTGCATCCATTTGTGTTGAACAGAGGCTTTAAAAGTGGACGCGGATAGGTCGAGAGGCAAGTCAATAACGTTTATTTTTGTTGGATTGATGGCAGTTGAGTTTTCATCCATACTCATCGACATTACTACACGTGTAGTCCACACGGGGGATTTATGCCTAATACCAGTGTAAACCAGAAGAAAACCGTCAGCGTCACCGTCGAACCCATGCTATTGCAACAAGCCAGAGAGGCCGGTTTAAACTTATCTGCGATTCTTGCTGAGGCTTTGCGACAAGAAATACGGGTAGCCGCTGCAGAAAAATGGAAACAAGAAAATAGTGCCGGTTTACAGGAACTGAACCGCATAACTGAAGAGCATGGCTTATTGTCGGATGAACACAGGACGTTCTAAATATGCAGTACATAATATATAACAACACCAGTAAAAACAGTGCTTACCCTTATCTGGTCGATGTTCAAAGCGATATCATTGATCAGCTCACAACGCGTATTGTCATTCCTTTGTACCCTATGAATCGACTTAAGGCTGATCAGGTAAAACGGCTTAACCCCGTTATCGAAATTGAGGGAGAGGGCTATCTCGTCATGACCCATGAAATGGCAAGTGTGCCCGCATCTCTGTTAGGAAAACAAGTGATGGATGCGCGCCCTTATCGCCAGCAAATCAAAGATTCTATTGATTTTATCTTTGATGGATTTTGAAACTTTACATGTCAAACGTCCCTCGTTAGTATTCCCCTCCTCAGCGGAAATGAACTGCTGCGTAAGCGTTAACGTCAATCAACGCACCATATGCAGAATCGTTCTGCCTCAACTCTATGGTGCGCAAATATGTCCCATACCACTATTGACCAAAATCCAGCCCTGCGACGCGCGGGTTTTTTCTTGTTTCTGTTGCTGCTTACTGCTGCCAACCTGCGCACGCCGATCACCGCCACCGGCCCCATACTGGAGAATATCCGCGCCAGTTTTGGACTGAGCGCCAGTGCCGCAGGCGTGATCAACTTTTTACCGCTGCTGATGTTTGCCACGCTGGCACCGCCTGCCGCCTGGTTTGGTAATCGCTTTGGCCTGGAACGCAGTTTGTGGGGCTCGCTGCTGCTGATCACGCTGGGGTCGTTGCTGCGCATTACCGGCAGTGAAAATGCCATGTGGGCAGGAACCCTTATTCTGAGTTCCGGGATTGCCGCCGCCAATGTCCTGTTGCCACCGCTGATCAAACGTGACTTTACTGAGCACACGGCACGCTATATCGGGTTGTATGCCATGGTGATGGGGATTTCAGCCAGTATTGCATCGGGGATTGCGGTGCCGCTGGCTGAAATCAGCTCCGCAGGTTGGCGTCTTTCGCTCGCGGTGTGGCTGGTGCCCGCGTTTATCGCGCTGCTCGCCTGGCTACCTTATCTGAAAAAGTCGGGGCCGCAGGTGCACGCCGCAGCAACTCACAGCGTGACGCGATCGCCCTGGCGCTCAGCATTGGGCTGGCAAGTTTCGCTGTTTATGGCCAGCCAGTCACTGCTGTTCTATACCCTGATTGGCTGGTTCACCCCGTTTGCGCAGGATAACGGTATCAGTCAGATCGAAGCGGGTGGCATGCTATTCGTCTATCAAATTGTGGCCATCGTCTCCAATCTCGCCTGCATGAGCGCCCTCAAACGCCTGAGAGATCAGCGCGCTATTGGCTTTGTCGCTTCATTCCTGATTTTTGTTGCGGTGGGCGGCTTACTGCTGCTGCCTTCATGGTCACTTTTGTGGCTGATTCTGGCTGGATTGGGCGCGGGCGCATCGCTGGTGATCAGCCTTTCACTGTTTAATCTGCGCACCCAGGATCATCGCCAGGCATCAAAACTCTCCGGCATGGCGCAGTGCGTCGGTTACGGACTGGCGGCACTTGGCCCGCTGTGTTTCGGTATGCTGCACGATGCCAGCGGTAACTGGCTGGTGCCGCTGATCATGTTACTGGCAGTCACCGTGGTTCAGATGACGATGGCGCTACTGGCGGGCCGCGCCCGCCATATTTGATATCAGGCGGAGACCCGACTTTCCTGACGTTCGAGTTCACGCACCCGCGGAATCACTTCGCGGCCGAAGAACTCAACGTCCTCATGGAGTTAGGGATACGCCAGTTGCGTCTTCAGCATACTCATTGTCGCGACTGAGTGAGCGTCTACCTCTTCTGTAACGCGCAGATCAAATCCCGAATCTGCGGCCTGTTATCGTCCTTCCGCCACACAGCATATAAGGTTATCTCCAGCGGTAACCACGGCAGCATCACCAGTGAAACGGTATCTGCGACCCGACTCGCCAGGCTTTGTTGAATGAAGGTAAACCCCAGGCCCGCTTCCACGCAGGCCAGGGCAGCCAGCGGCCCGTTCACCTCAAAGGTAATATCCGGCTGGAAACCCGCTTGCTCACATGCAGCCAGTAAGCGGGCGCGCGCAGCTGGATTGAGGTGCGCATGATCGGCGATCCAGCGCTGTTTTTGTAAATCTGCCGGTGTGGGTGTAGCGATGGTTTGTGCTTTTGGCATGGCTAACAGAATCGGTTCCGTCAGCACTTTTTTCTGCAAAAACCAGTCGCCCTTTTCGGGAGGGGTATGCAGTAGCGCTACATCCAGCGCCCTTTCCTCAAGTAATTCGCGTTGTTGCTGGGATCGCATCGCGTGCAGATGGATAGCGGTGCCGCTTTGCTGATCAATCCGGGCAATGGCATCTGGCAGTATGCGCGAATGTATCGCCGCCTCAACATAACCAATATCCAGACGCCCCCTGGCCGTCTGCGTCAGGCTGCGGCCATAATCGGTGAGACGCGCATGATGTTGCAGAAAAGGCGTGACCTCATCCAGAAATTTTCGCCCTGCTTCCGTCAATCGCAGACGCTTTTTCTCACGATGAAACAGCGTGACGCCGAGTTCACTCTCAAGTTGTTGAATTTGCCTGCTCAGCGGGGATGCCGAGATATGCAGCTTTTCCGCCGCCTGACCGACATGTTCCAGCAGCGCCACAGTCGCAAAAGATCGCAATAATTTAATGTCCACAGCTTTTTCGGTCTCAACTCAGTCGAAAAGGATGATAGTCACACCCGCCGGTTCCCTGCAATATTTCATTGCTGATGCAGCTTAATGATTAAACAGCGCTTTCTCTTTCGGTGAAGAACAAAGGCGGTAATGATGGTCAAACATTTCTCCTCACAACGCGTGGGTAACTATCTGGTCACGGCTATCAGTGATGGCACTATGAAAGCCAGCCTTACGCAGCTCTCCGGCATTGATATCCCCAGCGCAGAGTCAATTCAAGCGCAATCGGGTATCGATGTGCCGGGTGATATTCATATTTACTGTTATCTGATTCGCGGTGAAGGACGCACGATCTTGATTGATAGCGGCATGGGCGCCGTCAATCATATTGGCGGGGAATTGCAGCCTAATCTGTTAGCGCTGGGTGTTAACCCCGACGCCATTGATACTCTGTTGCTCACGCATTGCCATCCCGATCATATTGGCGGATTACTAAAAGCCAACGGTCAACCCGCCTTTGTTAATGCGCAACTTTATCTCTCTACGGCTGAAGCGGCATTTTGGCGGGATGATGACAAGCTTGAAACAGCCAACGAACGCACTCAGAGAAATGCCTTGCTGGTGCGTCGTACGCTCGAGGCCTATCGGCCCAGCCTGCACCTGATTGAGCAGAATAATATCACTGCGGATATCCAGGCTATCAGTCTGCCAGGCCATACGCCGGGGCATACCGGATATCTGATTGATTCCGACAATGAACGTCTACTGATCTGGGGCGATATTGTGCATTACCCGCATATCCAGTTAGCTCGACCAGACGTTTCCATTTCCTTTGATAACGATCCGGCACTGGCTGAAACCACGCGCAAAGCGATTATCGAACAGGTATCAAGGGACAAAACGCGGGTAGCAGGCATGCACTTTGGCGCATCCGCATTTGGCTATATTGAGGGTGATGTGCGCTCCGGCTATCTGTTGCGGCCAAAAACGGATTAAGACGCTGAGCTGTGAAAGTCGTTGACGGTGCCACGCGTCAGACCATCCTGCGTGGTCGCCGTAAGAAATGCGTCCAGCAGCCCGGGGAAGCGTGCGTCCAGGTCGTCACGACGCAGTGACAAGAGGTTTTCACGGCCTGAAGGTTTCTGCCAGATGACGCCACTGTCGCGCAGCACGCGCCAGTGATGCGTTAGAGTGGATTTGGACACGCCCTTCAGAAGCGATCCACACGTGTGCTCACCCCCCTCCGCCAGGATAGCGACCACACTCATACGCAGGGGATTGCCGAGCGCGGCCAATACATTTTCCAGACGGATTTCATCGCGCTGCGGGTGATTTTCCAGCATAGGCTGCCTCATGATAGTTCGTATAAACACGAAGTATCGGGCAGCGGATGCGGGATGTACAGCGCGGCAGCACACCGCGCTCAACGCCTACTGACTTATGGTCTGTTTCAACGCGGCAATCGATGAGGTGACGCCCGCTTCTACCGACATGGTGAGATCTTCCATTTCCAGTGAGACCCAGTCGTTGTAGCCCATCATACGGACCACCGAGAAGAACTCCTTCCACCACTGCAAATCCTGGCCGCAGCCCACAGCAACGTAGTTCCAGGCGCGGTTTGCTACATCCTCCACCGGTTTGGTTTCCAGCAGACCGTTGATATTGACCAGACCCCGTTCCATCCGCACATCTTTACCATGGCAGTGATGAATCGCCGGCCCCAGCGCCCGAGCTGCGGCAATCGGATCGGCGCCCATCCACAGTAAATGGCTGGGATCAAGGTTCAGCCCTACCATGTCGCCCACCGCATTGCGCAGCCGGAACAGGGTCTCTGGATTCCACACCAGCATGGAGCTGAAGTTCTCCAGCGCAAACTTCTCTACCCCACTTTGCTTCGCACGCACCACCAGCCCTTGCCAGTAAGGGATCGCCACTTCATTCCATTGATAGTCGAGGCAGTTTTTCAATGTTGGCGGCCAGCTCACGGTATAGGTGATCCAGTTGGGAATGGTGTCATGCGGGCTGGCAGGCGGTAACCCACTCATCATGACTATTTTCTTCACCCCCAACTCACCCGCCAACGCCAGGGCATTTTCGGTATCGCGTTGATGCTTTTGACCAAGTTCACCGGGATCCAGCGGATTACCCGATACATTCAGAGCGGCAATTGACATCCCGCGGCTTTCCAGTGCTTTCAACAGGTTCTGACGCTGTGTGGCACTGCCCAGTAACGCTTCTGTCGGCAAATGTGGCGCAGAGGACCAGCCACCCGTCGTCATTTCAACGCCGTAAACACCCAGTTCCAGCAGTTTGTCCAGCATTTGCTCAAACGGCAGATGCCCCAGGCTGTCGGTACAAAAAGAGAGTTTCATGGCAGTCCTTATTGGTAGTTGACCCAGGTCGCGCCGTTGTCGGCGGAACGAACACAGTTTTCAATCCAGCGCACGCCTTCCAGCCCGGCATTAATGTCGGGATAGATCAGGTTATCAAGCGTGTGCTGATCGCCACGCTGGGTGGCACTGATAGCGATGGCGAATTTCAGGTAGATATTGGCCCAGGACTCGGCCAGGCCTTCAGTATGCAATGCACCCAGACGCTCATCCGCCAGCGCACTTTCATGCAAATACGGCATACCGTGATGCATCAGTTGATTTGGCTGGCCCTGCACTTCGTATTTCAATTCGCCCGGGTTGTAATCACTCCACTCCAGACTGGCGCGTGAACCGATAATGCGGATACTTTGGCTGTCCATTGAACCGGCGTTGATCGATGAAGCCCACATGCGCCCTACCGCCCCGTTGTCGTAATGCATCAGCACCATCGCGTTATCTTCCAGCGGTGCGCGTGAGGGAATAAAGCTTTGGCGATCGCACAGCAGCGATTTGACTTTCAGCTGAGGCAGCACCAGCTGCGAGATGTAGAAGGTGTGAGTTGAGATATCGCCCAGTACAAACGAGGGACCGGCGATTTTTGGATCGACACGCCATTTCTGTGCTTCGCTAAATTTATCGGCACTGTCATTGGCGCTGAAGCCGTGGGTATATTGCAGCTCCACCATACGCACTTCGCCGATCTCGCCGTTGGCGATCATGGCTCGCATCTGCATCAACAATGGATGGCCGGAGAAGCCGTATGTCACGCCGACGATGAGCTTTTTCGCCTCTGCCAGCGCTTTAATCTCCTGCGCTTCCGCGCTGGTGAAGAACAGCGGTTTTTCACAAATCACATGAATACCGGCATTCAGCGCCGCTTTCGTGATCTCATAATGGGTGCCATTGGGGGTGGCGATTGATACCACTTCCACCCCATCGTCACGCTTTGCCTCTTCCTCAAGCAATTGCTGGTAGTGGTCATAACAACGTTCCGGCGCAAGTCCAAGATTGACGCCAAATTCGCGCCCACGTGTAGCATCAATATCAAAGGCGCTGGCTACCATCTGGTAGGCGGTATTGTCACGCAAGGCACCGGACCGATGTTTATAACCCACCTGACTCAGGCGGCCGCCACCGATCATTGCCCAGCGGAGCGGGCGTGGAATGCGTTTTTCACCATTTAACATAGTCACTCCTGTTTTTGCACCCGGGTGCAAATTAGGTTGAGGGTAGATGTTCTTATCTGTTACTGCTGATTCTTGTTATTTATTCACGCACTGGAATCCATTGCACTGCACGTACTGCCGTACTTCACGAGATGCTACCGAGTGCAAATCGCATCAGAATCGGGCATAAAAAGGATGATTCTTGTGCTTACAAGGGCTGAATGTCAGCGATGCCGACTTTTTAGTCAATCTGGCAACATGCAATTCAGCGAAGAAGATCACAAAACCGTTAAATTTGCACCCGAATGCAAAACTCATTGCAATCGGGTGCAAAGATCAAACATAATCGTAACATCATAAAAACAGGGTTATTCGATGTCATTTGCCCCATTTGCCTGCGCTTAGGTGTTTATTTTCAGTTGGCTTTCACGTTCAATGCAGGGGACTCCGCCTTTTTATCCCTACGCAGGTGCTATGAATAAACCAACAAAGAAGCCCCACAAAGCCACAGCAAGTGATGTCGCACGACTTGCCGGCGTCTCAAAATGGACCGTATCCCGCGCTTTCACGCCCGGTGCATCCATCTCTGACAAGGCGCGTGAACAGATATTGAAAATCGCGGTGGAGCTGGGCTATCGCCCTAACCTGCTGGCGCGCAGCCTGTCGCAGAAGAAAACGCACATTATCGGCGTGGTGATCGATGAGATGAAGAATCCTCACTCGATGCTGATGCTCGACATGGTCACGCGTCAGTTGCAACAGCGCGGCTATATGGCGTTGTTGCTGAATATTGGTAGCGGAAAAAATTACAGCGCCGTGCTGACGCTCGCCGATCAGTTACAAGTGGATGGCCTGCTGTTTCTCGGCACCGTGTTAACCGACGAACTGATTAGCGTGGCACGCGAGATGCATCAGATTCCGCTGGTGCAGGTGTGCCGAAACAATGACGAGCCCGATATCGATGTGGTGAACGTTGACGGTTTACGCGCGGGTAAACAGCTGGGCGAACTGTTGCTGGCACAGGGCTACACCCGTATCGGCTATATGATGGGACCGGAAACCAGCAGCCATCATACCCA
>Ga0157363_1003177_pt1 | contig 14743 bp, 4 predicted proteins | sample AttsexASBM1_FD_111477 | JGI IMG/M metagenome (GOLD analysis project Ga0157363, IMG submission 111477) | Fungus gardens microbial communities from leaf cutter ant in Ribeirão Preto, State of São Paulo, Brazil - Atta sexdens ASBM1 | ecosystem: Host-associated > Fungi > Mycelium > Unclassified ...
AATAAATAAAAATATATGTTTTTATTTTTTTTTTATATAAATATATATATATATATCTATATATATATATATATATATATATATATATATATATATATATATATATTATCCATATGTATATAATCTCAAGTATATATACTTTTTATTTATATTAAATTTTTCTTAATCAAAGAATTTCAAGTACTTCGAAAAAAAATCAAATGCAATTTTAGATATTCATTATATTAATTCATTACGTAAATTCTTCAATGTAAGACTAATAATAAATAACAATTATTTGTACAATACATACCCGATTGTTCTTTATTTATGAATACAGCTGTGCGCTGTTCTTCTATTTCGTTAGTCTTGTTTATAACTTTTTTTAATTCTTCCCTATCGAATATTGGTTTACATCCCTCTCCTATATAATTTATTACATTATTTAATGATGAAAAATAATCTAATACACACACACACACACACACACACGCACACACACACACACACACACACACATGCGCGCGCGCGCGTGTGTGTGTGTGTAATGAATAAATGAAGACATTCAGATAATTATGATTTATTTTTCTCACCTATCTAAATTAAATTTCTTATATTGTCTTCGCTTTAAATTTGTTTTATTTGTTATTATTGACCATTATCATAATAATAGCAATATTACTTGACATGGTCTTGTAACAAAAATATTAAATTAAGAATTACTTTAAAAATTACTTTAAAAACTGAGTTCTGTTTCCGTTTATGACAATACAATATAGTATTTTACAATCTCTAAACAACTAATCTAAATATAATAAATATAGAAAGACTTAAATACAAACTTTGATAAAAAAAATTGCATAAGATTTAGATGATATAATATTTGCAATAAATAATCATTAAATCAACAAAAAAACAAAAGAACACTTTAAGAACACTTTTTTACGTAATGATTTACTAGCTCTTTTAAAATTTGATTAAAACTGTAATTTGTAATATATTATTTAGCTTAACAACAGAAAAATGATGTAATAGACAGTAAAATCTTGCGCGAAGAATAGTAACAATATCCATAATAACTAGGAAATCTTCCAATGAAAAAATGTACCACTCTTCTAAGGATATTTCATATCTTCCATTGTTGACGATATTGAAATAATTTACAATCGTGTAATTAATATTTGATTGATTTCTATAAATTTATGTTTTAATAATTCAGCAAGAATTAAAAAAAAATTGTATTATTTATTAATAATATTCAATATTTAACTTTTACATAGCATATTTCATACTTTTTAAATCTTTATTATAATATTATTCTTTTATTTCTATGAATTTTCTTTTATTTCTATGATATTTGTTCAGTGATTATATTTTAACTTTTTAAAAATTTCATTAAAATTATTAAAAAATGCGGAATAACTGAATAAAAACATCAATATAGAAGAAAATTCTGAAAAGTAAACATCATGTATATTGCAATGTATTATTGCAAAAATTATAATTTAAATTTTTACATTTATAGAAATAAACTGCCTTCAAAGGATACAAATTTTTATTTGTATTAATTATATACAAATATATTGTAATAATGATGAATTGTAAATCTGATTCAAGAAATTTTTCAACACAGAAAGAGTATTTTATCCATTATTTTCAACTTGAGGTTTTTTTTACAAGAAGTGTAAAATATATATATTGATACAGGAACTTAGAATGTTTTTTTGAAAAGATGTTATGTCGCAATTCGAGAAGTATGTTTAACTATAATTAAATAATAATAATTTAACCACAATTAAATAATATTTTAACAGTATCCAACTAATTTATTGCATATTTAATATTCTTGCAACAAGAGGTTTGTTTAATGCATGTGTATTTCAAATATAGTATTTGTTTTAACAATAATTAATTTTATTTAGATTTTTAAGCTATATGCTTATTTTTTTTAATTAAAATATTTAACTAAGCATTTATTTATACTAAAGCTACATTTAATTAAACCTTATTTACTTATGTTTTGTACAAAATTTTAACTTCATTTCTATAAAAAATTTTATTTCTATAGGAATATTCCTGTACAAAGACCGAACACGAGTATAGCATGGAGGACAGCGCGTAAGTCTACCTTGCTAGGGGAGTATCTATTGTCAAGAACAAACCTCTTAACACTGCCATTCAGAACCAGTGTTAAATTATAGATCTTATATGACTGTACAGCAGCATGAATACACACAATGGGCACACGTACGAGAGATAGGCCCGGTTCCGATTTCGAACCGTTGGAAAATAAGTGAAATGTAAAAGACCGATTTATGAAGAGATATACTTAATCCTAAAAATGTGATCGTCAAAAGAGGAGATGATAAACTGTTAATTAATTTCTTTAAAATCTTTATGATTCTATAAAAATTCTTATTTTTTGCATAAAATTATTTTGCGCTATAATAAATGAAGAATTGAGTTATATGCAATACTAATGTGTCTATTGTATTAATAGCACAAAAGTTTTGATATATAAATACTAGATGCATAGATTATTCCTTACATCTATGAAGAATTTACTATAAAAAAAATCGATAATGAATTTCATGACGAGCAAGAGAAATACTCGTAATAATGGTAAACATCTAATTTAAGAAATTTTTCAACACAGAAAGAATATTTTATCCATTATTTTTACCAACTTTTTTTTCACAAGGTATATATTGCAAGAACTTAGAATATTTTCCTAAAAAAATGTTATTTCGCAAATCGAGAAGTATATTTAATTATAATCAAATAATATTCAAATAATATCCAAATCATTTATTGCACATTTTATACTCTTGTTCAAGGCAGACTTAAATTTCAAATATAGTATTTGCTCTAACGATAATTAATTTTATTTAGATTTCTGAATTATATGTTACTTTTTTAATTGGAATATTTAATTAAGCATTATTTATCTATACTATAATATTTATCTATACTATAATATTTAATTATGCCTTATTTACTTCTGTTTATACAAAATTTCATTATACATTATACATTATTCATTATACATTAAAACATTGTTTCTGTTACTTCTTATTGAAATAAATTATATAATTCGAATTTGATAATTCATACATATTATATTACGTGCATTTCTACATAAAAAATTGTAAATTTGTAAATATGATTACGTATTTTAAAAATGATTATATTATTTTTTAATTACTATAAAACTATTCATATATTAATTTAAAAATATTGCTTCACAGAAAATATAATTACACAAATTTGCAAGAGTAAATGATTCAAGTCTATCCATAATGAAGATAAGATTAAACTTTTTATGAATCACAACGAACAAAGAACAGAAAAAATATATAGATATATAGAATTAGATATACATAGAAACAAGAAAGTCTTTTTAATGATTTGTTTTTAAATTGATTCAATATAGTGAGATAATAATTTATACAATTTTTAAGTGAATTTTTTTATATTTAATATATACGAAAAATTTTTTAAATAATAATTTCCATTATAGTATATAATATTGTTTTAATAATCAGTTTATACAATATTTTTTTATTTAATTTGAATTTATTATTACTTACGATTAAATTATAAGATGCTGGAAGATACTGCTATTTGACAAATATCCTAATAGAAGATATTTTCTTTCACAGAAGATATTATATTGATGCTATAAAAGGGATACAAAGACAGCCTACAATGAAGATCAGGTATATAGAAATAGATATATAAGAAAATTTTTTTAATGACTTGTTTTTAAAATTGATTTAATGTAGTGTGATAACTTATACAATTTTTAAGTGATTTTTTATATATGCGAAAAATTTAAAAAATTGTCATTTTCATTGTTATAGTACAATGTAATATTGTTGTTTCAATAATCAGTTTATACAATACTTTTTTATTTAATTTGAATTTATTACTATTCATGAAATGAGTAATTAAATTGTAAAATGGAGGAAGATACTTTGTTTGACGAATATTCTCATGGAAGATATTTTCTTTCACGGAAGATATTATATTAGTATAAAAAGGAGATGAAAATGAGTAAAGAAGGCTTACAATGAAGATAAAGTTAAATTTTTTAAAGAACTGGAAAGGACATGGACAATAGGAGCTAACCGCAGAAGACATCGCGTAAATAATATACCTATGAAGTGTGAAACTTCTTTATTCACTAAAACGCGCTTACATGTTTGGGTTTACTTTTGAACCTTCTTCAGAAACAACATGAACTAATATATATAAAAACTGTGAATAAAAGTTATTCTGTCATGGTGAGCTCCCCTATCGAGAATTTAAATATTGGAATTAAAACCAAAAAGACTGAAAGAAAAAGGATACGAAAAAAAGAAAAGAAATTAAAGAATATCGTAAAATAAAATATGGAGAACTAATTTGGCAAACAATTTTAAGATTATAATTAATTATCCAGTAAGGACGCTCACCATGCTCTCAGAGTACTATATCGCAAACATTATTATAAAAATAATTATTACTATAAAAATCAAGAAACTAATGTTCTTGATAATGTTGGCCAATTAATATCAGTCACAATGAGTCATTTTTTGTTTTTAGCTAGTAATTTTCCGAGATAATAAATGGAAAAATGTAACATTAAAGCGTTAATCAATTCCAAAAACAAGAATAGCTTGTGATCTCTCTATGATCGGGAAGTAGACCTTGGAAAGTCCCTCCGTCTGTTGAGTCTATGCGTCTGTCTCTTAATGAATATCATATCTGAAATCAACTTCTTTCTGCAATAAGACGTCGTCCAATATTGTAACGTTGTCCCAATCGAAATCATGGTCTTCTTATAATCGACGCTCCGATATGATATTACGAGTAGACGTGTTCCATCAAATGTAGTAATTCTTATGCTCAGTGATTCTTGACTTTAGCTGTCTACACGTTGGATTAAATTTTTTATTAAAAAACATATTTAAAAATAAATATCAAAAAAGATGAGGAAAAACCTACTCTTTAAAGCAATTTAAAGAGCTTAATATAACAAAAGCGAAATTGATGTAACTTTTAAGATAGCGTTCCGAAAATGTATAAAAATTTTTTAAATAATTTTTTATTATAAGTGTGTGAAATAATGGAAAATTTCGAGAATTTTATTTTTATATTTTTATGAAATGAATATTTACTGATAATCAAATACGTATTATTTTTCAATTATAACTTATATAAATATATAACTTACATAAATTAAATATTTAACAACGGATCAAATATGAAAAACGTATGTGATTAAATTTAACAATTGTTTTATAATTAGGAAGTATTAGTTTCGGAAGTGTATATGAATATACATATACAGAAAATAATGATAAATCTTTCACATAGAGGCAGAATAAATTAAACTGAGAAGAAAAGTCTTATACTATTTTATAATTTTCGAAATAGTTAAAAAAATATTAATTGCTAAAAATTGCCAAAAATTAGTCTTTAATAATTTTTTACAAATACTCAACTTTATAGAAAAATTGCAAGAGACAAAAATTATTTATTTTCTTTTCACGAATTTTTTAAGAATTTTTTATCAATTTTTTAGTACTGCGTTTTCTCATTTTTATGATGAAAATATGGTACTAAAAAATTCTGAAAAAATTCTGAAAAAATTCTTAGAATTCTATGAGAAAAAAATAAATAATTTTTGTTTCTTGTAAGTTTTTCAGTAGTTTTTCTGTAAAATTGATAGTATTTGAGTAAAAAAATATTAAAAACCAATGTTTAACAATTTTTAGCAATTAATATCTTAACTATTTCGAAAATTACAAAATAGTAGAGATATTTTTCTTCTCAGTTCAATCCTAATTTACCATTATTTTCTGTACATGTGTACACATATATAATTACAAAACTAAATAATTAATTATTAATTATAAAACAATTGCTAAAAATTAATCACATACGTTTTTTCATATTTGATCCGTTATTAAATATTTATAATTATATTGAAAAATAGTACAAATTTGATTATCAGAAAATATTCACTTCATAAAAATATAAAAGTAAAATTCCCGAAATTATCCATTATTCCACATACTTATAAATAAAAATTATTTTCAAAATTTTTATACATTCGAAACGGTATCTTAAAAGTACTACATAAATTTTGCTTTTGTTATATTAAGGTAATTTTAAAAGGTTACTTTAAAGAGCAGATTTTTCCATATCTATTTTTAAATATGCTTCTTAACAAAAAATTTAACTTTATCTTCATTGTAGGCTTTTTTATATCATTTTCGTCTCCCTTTTATAATACTAATATAATATCTTCCATGAGAATATTCATCAAACATAGTATTTTCCTCTATCTTGCAATTTAATCATGAGTAATAATAAATTCAAATTAAATAAAAAAATATTGTATAAACTGATTATTAAAACAATACATGCTATAATGAAAATTAATATTTTAAAAATTTTTCGCATATAAAAAAATTCACTTAAAAATTGTATAAATTATCTCACTATATTGAATCAATTTAAAAATAAATCATTAAAAAGCTTTTCCTGTTTCTATGTATATCTAATCCTATATATCTATATATTTTTCTTCGTTCGTTGTAGTGAATGATGAAAAGTTTAATGTTATCTTCATTGTTGGCAGACTTGAATCATTTACTCTTCAAAATTTGTGTAATTATATTTCCTGTGAAGCAATATTTTTTAATTAATATATAAATGGTTTTATAGTAATTAAAAAATACGTAATCATATTTAAAAATTTACAATTTTTTATGTAGGAATGCATGTAATATAATGTATGAATTATCAAATTCGAATTATGTAATTTATTTCAATGAGAAGTAATGAAAACAACGTTTTAAGAACATGAAATTTTGTACAAACAGAAGTAAATAAGATATAATTAAATGTTAGTATAAATAAATAACGCTTAATTAAAGCTTATTAAAATGTTTCAATTAAAAAAATAAATATATAATAAACATATAACATATAATTTAGAAATCTAAATAAAATTAATTATCGTAAGAGCAAATGCTATATTTGAAATTTAACTCATGTCTTGAGTATAAAGTATGCAATAAATTATTTGGATATTATAGTTAAACGTACTTCTCGATTTGCGAAATAACATTCCTTTAGGAAAATATTTTAAGTTCCTGCAATATATACTTTACACTTCTTGTGAAAAAAGTTGGTCAAAAATAATGGATAAAATATTCTTTCTTGAAAATTTTCTTGAATTAAATTTGCGATGTTCATCATTATTCCGAATATTTCTCTTGCTTATCATCGTCATCAAGTTATTATTCATTATTGATTTTTTTATAGTACATTCTTCATAAATGTAAGGAATAAATCTATCGATGCATCTAGTGCTTATTATATATCAAAACTTTTATGCTATATACAATAGACACATTATTAGTATTGCATATATTGTCAGTTTATCCGTAACACAATTCTTCATTTACTGTAGCGCTAAATAATAATTTTAAAAAATAAGAATTTTAGAGAATCATAAATAAAATTTTAAAGTAATTAACAGTTTATCCTCTCTTCTTTTGACAATTACATCTTTAAGATTAAGAATATCTCTTCATAATTCGGTCTTTTTATATTTCACTCATTTTCTGATGGCTCAAAGTCGGAACTGGCCTTAAGGTAGGCCAGTACGTGTGCCCGTGACGTATATGCATGCGGTTGTACAGACATATGAGATTTATAATTTAACGCCGGTTCCGAATGGAAGTATTAAGAGATTTGTTCTTGGCAATAGATATTCTTGGTAGTTTGCCAGAAGAGGAGCGCGTAAAAATTTCTTGGATCTGTCAGGGATTGAACTAAAGTTCGATAGTCCCCTAACATGGTAGACTTACGCGCTGTCCTTCACGCTACGCTCGTACTCGGTCTTTCTACAGGAATATTCTTATGAAAAACAAGTTAAATGAAATTTTGTACAAAACATAAGTAAATAAGGTTTAATTAAATGTAGCTTTAGTATAAGTAAACGTTAATTAAATATTTTAATTTAAAAAAATTAGCATATAGCTTAAAAATCTAAATAAAATTATCGTTAAAGCAAATACTATATTTGAAATGTACATGCATTAAACAAATCTCTTGTTGCAAGAGTATCAAATATGCAATAAATTATTTGGATTATATTGTTTAAATATTATTTAATTATTAGTTAAACATACTTCTCGAATTGCGACATAATATCTCTTCAGAAAAACATTCTAAGTTCCTGTATCAATACATATTTTACTTCTTGTGAAAAAAAACCTCAAGTTGAAAATAATGGATAAAATACTCTTCCTGTGTTGAAAAATTGTTTGAATCAGATTTGCAATGTTCATCATTATAAGGATTTCTCTTGTTCATCTTCGGGAAATTCGTTATCGATTTTTTTAGCTAATAAATTCTTCAGATAGATGTAAAGAATAAACCTATCGATGCATCTAGTGCTAATATATCAAACCTTTTGTGCTATTCATACAATAAAGACGCGTCATTATTATTGCAGATACAATCAATTCTTTATCTGTAACACAATTCTTCATTTACTGAAGAGCTAAATAATAATTTTTTGCAAAAATAAGAATTTTAGAAAATCATAAAGATAGAGAAATTAACAGTTTACCGTCTCTTCTCTTGACGATAACATCTTCAGGATTAAGTATATCTCTTTCTAATTCTGTAACAGGTCCTTTTGCAGAAATATTTCTATGAATATCTACTTTAATTCGACGTAATTCCGAAGTATCAATCTGTGCATTTTGAGGACCTCTAAATAAAGGTACTGTTCCATTTGTAGATCCATCTAATCTAAAGAGAATTTAATAATATGTTAAATTAATTATTATACTGTTAAAATAACCAGATTTTTTTCAGGAAAATAGTTCTGGATATATCCTTCTAAAAAAATTCTTTTTTTGTTCTTCTTTAAAAAAAATATTTTTATTTTTCTATTTTCTCAATAAAATGTCTTTTTTAAAAAAATAATTAAATAAGAAATATCATTACTATTGTCTGTGTCACTGTTTATGTAAGTAACTAATAATGGCCAAACAATCTTCAATAAACGATGTAATAACACTGCTCTAATATATGAATGCATTTTTACTATTATGTAGGTAATATTCTCTAAAAATAATTTGTTTTGTTATACTAATTATCTTTTTTACTTTTTTAATTCGTTGAAATTCTTTCTGGATATATTTTCAAGTCATCTTATTTTAATCAAATACCAATAAATGCTTGGACCATAATAAAGATACAAGTATATATCGTACACTCACTTTTCATGGAGAATCTCAGATTTGGAAGCAGTTGATATAGATCTACCTCTGTATCGAACATGTGAGGGAGATTCACTATCACTTTTACTTTGACTGTGATGCGATTTTTCTTCAGCATATTTTAAAGCTTGTTCGCGTTTCCTTTCATATTCTAAAATTTTTTTCTGCTTCAATTTTTCATGTTGTCTCTCTCGCTCTTGCTGGCGTTGCCATTCTCGTCTGCGTCTTTGCTTCTTTTCTTCGATTCTTGAACGTAAAACTGTAAAAGTATTGTGATCTTCGTTACGTGTTGATCTTGACTCCTCGCTTCGGAAAGTTGTCAATCGCATAGGATTCATTGCTGAAAATATAAAACAAAATAAATTCACTAAAAAATATATTATAAAATATATTAATTAAAAATTAGATTAACAGAAATTCAATATTAATAGCTAATATAGAAAATCATTTCTTATTATTTCTTTTATTGTGATTAATAACAAAGCACATTTTGCGATTCAATTTAAAATTATATTATTAAACGTTTTTATATTTATTATATATAGTATAAATTCTTTTAAAAAAGTCAAAAATAATTTGAATGTTTATAACAATTTAAAACATACAATATCATCTGGGAAAATATTATATTTTATTGTAAGATAATCTTTATTGTGAATGTAACATTAATGATTTTTCAAAATAAAAGTCCTACTAGACTTTTTAAATATATATGAAGTTATATATAGAAAATATATTATGGTTTGATGTTTGCATAGTGCTTTGTGAATATATGTAAAAAAATTCCTTTACTTTAGAAGTAAATAATAATAAATTTAAAAATCAGTAGTTGCATTGAAATTTCTTTAGACAAACCTGTTACACTAACAATATATGTACACAAAAATCAATTACTCATATGTCTAATATAAAAAAATATAACGAAATGATAACATTGATAATAATTTATATATCATTTATTCTCTTTTCATTTTATCATAGATTTGCCATAAAAGATTTAGCATCTTTTATGGCAAAATTTTAAAATATAATAAAAGCGGCTATAAGCCTAGCTGAATGTTCGTTGCTAACAATTCAAAATTAATTTAAAATTAATGATAAGACAAAACATTTTCGACTCATTTTATCAGGTCATTCTTAATGTGACAAAAATTATAGTGTAATATAGTAAATTGTTTTTTTTACAATTCTTTCTTACGCATCATGTTGGTCAATCGGTGTTGCAATGCGGCGTTGTTTTAAAAAAAACCTGTATATAAGTGTTTTCAACATTTGTAGATACTTATATTCGCTTACTATATTTTCTTCTTGATTACTATTGTGCTGATTACATGAATGTAATTTCTATTTCAGTAATAGAGAAAAATGTTACAATTTTGAAACTGAAATTAATTAAAAGTCTATATGATAATATCAGTATCTAATAAAATAATGTAATACCTGGATATGAAAGTCCGCAATTACATCATTAATAAAACCTCTTAAAATGGAGCTTTTAAAATTTAGCTGGTATACTTAAATGTCATTTTTGTTGTTGGAATAAGAAAACGTGAGAGCAATTTCGACAAAGGAGAAATGTAATAAGAGGGGACATTATGACGGGAATAATGATTGAACTAACGGAAGATATCCATTGGAAAGTGATTCCGTGTCATTTTGTTTATTTTCTCTGTTTCTTTAGAAAAATCTCAGATATTAGTCTCTTGTCATGATGATTCTTCTGTCCAATATTTTTCCTTCTTTCTTTTATTTCTTCTTTAAACTCATGGCTTGACATTCGACGATTGGAAATTAGTTACTTTTTAGTGATCTTTTATTTTCTTTTCTATCACTTTTTTTCTGAATTAACAATTTTTGTTTCTCTTTGAGTATTAAGTGTAGTAAAAAGAAATCCATTATTTTTCCATTCAATTTCATGCAAAAATAATGGATTTCTTTTTACTACACCTAATATTAATGAATACAAAATTCAAACTTATAGTATCATACTGTTATACTTGTGGCATACAATATTTTTTTCCTATAGGATTGCTTGCATGTTGCTATGCTGGAAATTGTACAATCTGCTGGCTATGTTGCTGGCAATCGATCTGCTGGGCTTTCATGATACCAGATATTATTTTTTTGGCATGATTTTTCATTGCGAATTCTTTATTGTCCGCGCGAATGTAAACTTAGTACCTAATTTTAAACTTAAATGCCAATGTAAATTCAAATGTTATTGTCAATTTTTTTTGTTAAATGATGTGCTTGTTTATAGGTTTATGTAATATATCGAATGTTAGGTTTCTTTGTTTCTTTGTTTTCAGTGTAATACTTTTTTATAATCTAACTACTGACTGACTTTATAACAGCAGTTTTGCTGATACTTTGCCATTTGCTTGTATGTATTGCATTTGTATGTATATATTGCAATAAAGAATGGAATGAAATTTTATGTTGGTTTCATTGTGAGAATCAAAGCTGTGTTCCATCAATATAGAAGATTTGTAGAGCATGCAACGTAAAATTAGATTTTGCAGTATTGGCAATGAATATTGGAATATAATGTATTATTATACAAGAATATTGGATGTTTTCCTGGGAATGTTTTTGAACATTTTTTTTGAGCTACTTTGTAAGAAAAAAAAACTCACCACTAAAACAGCACGAGCAAGTACAAAATAGATTCCGGCCAGAATGTAGCTATGATATAAATCTTCGCATAGCGATTGCAGAAAACTTGTTTTGTTCAGCAATAGTTGCCCAATTCCGAAAAATTCGCCAATTGAAATCGTAAATTACAAGAGCTGCCCAGAATTCTTCGGTCAAATGCAAATTGTTAAGTAATTTTACAGAGTGTTAAGAAGTCCCCAGTTCACTCAAATTTTGATAAAAATTTACTCAATGAAAACTATTATTATATACTCTATAAAATGGTAAATGTTAAAAAGAACACGATCCATTCAAATTTTGATAAAAATATACTCAATCGATGCATTTTCTTATGAAAATGAAGAATTTACAAGAAAAAAGTGTTGCTTTGCCCCGCGAACCGAGATATTTTAAATTAAAGTTGACGACTATGCAGGTTAGGAAATCTGTCACGGTCACGCAACATTGCTTCAAAACAAATTATCGGAGTTCTAACCCATACGGACAGTGGGGGTGTGTCCACATGAATTAGAACTCTAATAATTTGTTTTGAAGCAGTGTTGCATGACTGTGACAGATTTCCTAACCTGCATAGTCGTCAACTTTAACTTAAAATATTTTGGTTCGCGGGGCAGAGCGACACTTTTTTTTATAGATTTTTCATTTTCATAAGAAAACGCATCGATTGAGTAAATTTTTATCAAAATTTGAATGGACCATGGTCTTCTTAACATTTACCATATTATGAAGCATATAATAGTAGTTAAGATAAAAGATTAATATATTTTGTTGGAATTCTCACGTAACAACTCACAAGTCCTTATACTCTAACTCCGACAATGACCAAACTAATCAAGGCTAACATGGCTATATCCTATAGTCTAGTTTACATAAGTAGGCTAAAGCGGGAAACACAGATTCTTGCATAACGCATAACATGTAATGTATTCGAAAATGTATCAATCAAAGTCTTCTGTTTCCTTCCTTTCCATTAAATAAAGCAATCTGATTGATTGAATTTTTTATGCTTTATGTGTTATGTAAAAATGTGTGCTTCTCGCTTTACGGAATCGCGCCACAGAAAGGTTGCAACCCCTTTGGTTTGTTTTCTGTTCCTACATTAGACTGTTCTAGAATTCTCTTTTTCGCATTAAACAAATATCAAACATATATCTATCTCATTTTAAGTTCCAAGAGTGTATATAGTTCAGTCACAAAAAATAAATCTCTTTTTTTCGAAATGCAGCTTGCTCATCGAGCGATTGATTCTTATTTATGAATTCACAAATAAGAACCAATCGTTCGGTGAGTAAGCTGCATTCCAAAACCAATCGAAAAAAAAGTTGCAACCTTTTTGTGACCGACTGTAGTGGGTATAGTAAGTGAATATAGTACAGTGGATATAGTAAACCTAAAATCGTCAAAAATTAACCAATTAGCACCTTCGCACAAATGCTTCTGATTCGCTCAAATAATGGCTGCGTTTAGAGAAAAGCTTTGCTACAAAAGTCTTCAATACGATTGATTCTTGTTTTTGGTTCCGTACAGATCTAAACGTATAAATCAATCATATTGAAGAATTTTATAAGTTTCAAAGCTACTTTCTCTGCTGAACGCAGCCATTGTCTCAACTAAAATGGTGGCTAATCAATTGCGGCCACACAAAACAACAACAAATTTTCCTCCATGCCAGTGTATTTACGTGGAAGTTCATATCATGACGGGCTTCGATCTCGTGATTGATCAGATTTCGAGTTCCTTGAAACGCTGCCATTTGCGGATACTTTCGATGTGATAGTGAATCTGTGAATTGGTGTGAGCAACTGTTTCATGATGTAGAAGGCTCGATGCAAAATTGGACTATCAACTGTCAACCATGATGGAATTGTGCTTTCCGGCCAGTACCTGGCAATGGCGTTCTTCCACTCTTATGTCTTAACTCTTACTAGAAGAACTCTAGTTGTAATTGAATCGTGAAATGTGAGTCATAATCGTAGGTCACAACGCACAATATTTTGTCATGCCTCTTCTACAATAGAGTCGCAGATCGTAAGCCATAAGAAATTGGCCAATCACACTTAAGCGTAAGAAGAATAATTGACTAGGATTGGTTAAGTTTTCTAATAGAGTGGCCTAATCTTACGATTTACTGTTTATGATTCTATTAGAAAAGGCCCACGTCTACAACTACGATTTACGTTCCACTTACAACTACGTTCCACGACTTAGTTAGGGGATCCGCACAGAAACTGTGTATTCCACAATACATAATTTCTGATAGGTTGAAATTCTTATTCTCTGTTCTCTGTTCCCTGTTTCTTTTATTGTGCGAAGTCCCTTACGGTCGTTTTGTCCTTGAGCCCGTATCAGATTACCGCTGCAAGCCGATCCCATTGTCGACTCTAACTGCCCTCCAATAATAGATCAATCACATAAGACTGATTCAATATGAGCCTGATACGAGCTTTAATCCTAATTACTTTAATCCTAATTAATAAAGTATAGTAAGAAATTATGACTCATATTCAGAACGCGCTTACATCGAGTGCGCTAACATGCTATAATTTACATTACGCATACTATAGAATTTTAGAGATAAAAGCGCGTTCTGAATCAGGCCTATGTGTAATAGAGTCTATATGTCAAGCCTCTAAATTATATATTAGTTGCAAGTCGATTTCAAGTTTATTGCCAATATGAAGCGTTGTTTTCAAAACGCGCGCGTGAGATTGGCTGATTATGTGTGCGTGTGTGCGTGCGTGCGTGTGTGTGTGTGTGTGTGTGTGTGTGTGTGTGTGTGTGTGTGTGTGTGTGTGTACGTGTGTCGTGAGTACTAC
>Ga0157363_1003180_pt1 | contig 14738 bp, 4 predicted proteins | sample AttsexASBM1_FD_111477 | JGI IMG/M metagenome (GOLD analysis project Ga0157363, IMG submission 111477) | Fungus gardens microbial communities from leaf cutter ant in Ribeirão Preto, State of São Paulo, Brazil - Atta sexdens ASBM1 | ecosystem: Host-associated > Fungi > Mycelium > Unclassified ...
CTGCCCTTTTTTAATAGATCTAATAAAAAACCTGTAAAACTGATTCGTTCGGATTAAACGGCGTGGCTGCTTATCGAAGAATTTATTTTTTCTACATTATGCTCCTAATAATAAGCATTTATTATTGTAATAATTTTTATTCATTGTATCGTGTAAAAATACTTTATATCCTTTAAATTATGTATTGGGTTGTCCGAAAAGTTCGTGCCAACTATATAATTTACCTATATAATTTAATAAATGTATACTAAAATTTAAATCTTCTGCGTTTCAATTTTCCTTCAATATCAGCATGAACTTTCCGGACAACCCAATACAACATTATATATTTCCAACTATTTTTATAAAGAAATAATATAAAACGTATGATTTGTAACCAGTTAAATGTTCTTTATAAGATATTTATTAGTAATTACATACAAAATAACAGAAACATATAAAGTTACTTATTTTAATAGATGAACTAAGTTGTAGCTCTTTCTCATTTCAAACTAGAAAAAAGTGATAGAATTGTTAGAAAAGAGCTATAACTTAGTCTAATTATTAGAATCACTTCTATAATCTATCCCAGAAATTTTACCTAGAAGGGAATATGTAAAATTATTCCAGAATTCAAGATATACATATATAATAAGATGATAATGTGGAAATGCGGAAAAGCTGCTGAATTAGATAGGTGCTGAAAAGATATTTGATTCCGATATTTGATTTGCGAATTGAAGCTAGGGTTCGCACATTCGTTCGATTAGCTCGATTACGCTTGTAGGACCGTAAAAGGTCCAAAGCCGTCGGGATCCTGGAAGCCGCGGGGCCCGCGGGGCCCATCGCATTATGTAGTAGGGAGAGCAACGTAACTCGCGGAGTGGGAGTCCGATGGAGGGGCGCGGAAAGTGTCGGGCAATACTTTCCAGGTCGTCCGTCGCGCCGCTTGACGTCTTAATGCACGTCGAGAATAATCTCACCGCCAATTTATTACACTCTTTCTCATTTCTTTTCCGGACCTTTCGCCCCGCGTCCGCGGCGCGGCGCACCTACCGGACCCTTCCTTTTGTACCCTTACCTCTCCGACGAGAAGAGAGCGGGCCCTTCTCTCCCCGACCCCGTCCTCGCTGCTCGCACCGCTCACCTTCATCTCTCGTCTCCCTTTCTCCGCTCCGAGAACCGCCTGCGCGAGCGCGGCACCGCTCTCATATCTAATAGAATACATAATTTGAATTTTTGAGTTATACGATGAGAAAAGGGAAGCGGGGCGGACGTATGCATGGTGTGGTGATCGAGAGAAACATGACTCAGCGCAGGACAGACTGCCGAGCTGCGCGATAAATTTATGAACTTTATGGAGATTTGGGGAAGCGGCCGAGCGGGGATTACAGCACGCCGATATCTTTATCTGTATGCCGTATGGATCCTCTTTGGAGCTTTTTATTCGGCACCCGAAATAATCTTGTCGATGGTAATCATTTATGCCGGACATAATTAGAGGGATTTAGTAACGGGAATCGATGCTGAATCTGTGGAAAGAGATTGATAGATCAAAGTTTGAAAAATAGTTTCGCGCCGGGAATTAGATACGCATATCATATGTATAAAAAAGTGAAGGAAAATAAAAAACTAAACGATGTTTATTTGTAAAACAATGTGCGTATTTTTTTCGCGACTGGATATCTGTTTATCAGATTGTGAATTACAAGATTTCGAGGATCCATACCATATCCAATCCTCAGTATCGTTCTAATTTCGGTTCATCAGCGGGATCTAACGAAGCGTGAAGAAATCATTGGGGTCCCGGTGGTCCCTCGATGACGAAAGGCTCGGTAAATCTTACGCTCGTATAATAATTTAATAACGGGCTCGTACAGGTATGCGCGACCCACGCCTTATTTAGGCGACAGTTAGGTTGCCTCTTATGTTCATAAATAATCATTCTCGGATTAAGGAGAAGCGGCACTTATGGAATCCGTGTGTTAGGCCCGGAAATTTGGTCCCGCTTGAAAACCCGCCTCGAGAAAGGATCTGTAATGAAGTCGTGTCCGCGCTCGAATAACTTCAGCTACTTTTTCAGCATCTTCGAATACTTGGCTCCTTTTTCACTCCTATACGGGTTATAATTTTTGAGTAGTTATACTGTGATAAAATGTATGATTAAATTGCACGTCAGTCCTTGTGAATTTCTTTCATAGCGATTTGTAAAATTTACAGTGTTGAAAGTTAAAATTCAGAGTTTGAATATATTGCTTTTTTGTATTGCTTTAACGTATTTTAACAATAGTGTGTGTTTATAAAAGATAACACTAGTTTAAAGTAAAAAATTACTATAAATCGGACATAAGGTATCTTTTATAGATTTTTGAATGCTGAAAATGATGCTGTGTGTCAGAAAATACCAACACATCAGATTTTCAATATATATGTATAAATGTATAATTGAAATTTAATATTTAAAAAATGACTTTTATAAATTATATTATGTATCAACAGACACAAATAAGAAATTGTAATGGTTTCATTGTCATGGAAAATTTATTATCTTAAAAAAATTCTGTATTTGAATCTTTCATAACTTGTGGTTAAAAGATAAGACAACAAAATTTAAAAAATTTTAAAAAATACATTTTATATAATAGAGGGTAAACAATACATTCATGACTTCTAATTAATTTCAAAATAGCATTAATGTTTTTTTTTTAAAGAGAAATCAACTGTCACAAGAAATTGTTGTATTATAAGACAATCATTTTTTGTAATTAAATTCTGAATTATTTTGGAAATCTGTCGTATTAGTGAAATTTAATTTGCGGCATCGTTTTCAACATTCAAAAATCTATAAAAGGAACATCTTATTTTCTTCAAGTAATTAAAAAAATTTTTTGTAAACTAGTGTAATTTTACATAAAATTTTATATAAAATAATTTTTGTAATTTTATTGGAATTTTTTGTATTCATTTAAGTAACGTCACAGATAATTACACTTTTATACAATAGTAATCACAGAATTGCTGAACTCCATTGACGAATTTAATTCCAGAATAAAAAATGAATTTGTACTTTTTTTTTCAATTTAAAAGAAATTACTAAATTGAACTATTAAATATTAATCAAGGATACTTTAAAAATAAATGATTAATAAAATATTAATTTAGTATTTAGTATATAGAAAATTTAGTATATAGAAAAAAAATTTCAAAGAAGTATTCAAACGAGGATTGAAAATATACAATCAATACAAAGTTTTAAATAAAAAAGACATAATTATTAGTAGGTAATCTGAGTATCATGTCACGCTATTTCAGTGATCTTTATTATGACAATAATTTAATTTTAGTCTATGGACTTCTGACTTTGCTCGTAAATACGGCGATTACTGCTTGCGTTTATTAAATCCGTCTAAGTCCGGTCTCTCTCTCTCTCTCTCTCTCTCTCTCTCCCCCCTCCCTTCCTCCTTCTCTCTCTCTTTCCTCTCCTCTCCTCTCTCCGTACCCATCCATGTCCCCGGGTCCGCGGACCATATTTTCCCCTCCTTCTACTGTTAGCCCACTCGACGCGGCGGTTCTCCAATCAGCGGCACGGATGCGGAGGAACGATTGCAGTCCCTCTTACTCCTCAGACTCCACCGATGCTAATTTCACGGGGCTCGCGAAGCCTATTGCTTCAGCAGCAATGTGGCAGCAACGCGGCTCGTTCCCCCCTCGCGGCGGCTTCACTGATGATGACGAGATGATCACTTAATTTGGCCAACAGCTGCCGCGCTCCTTCACCCCCTTCTTCATCTTGTTTCTACTTTATCTCCCCTCTCTCTTCTTCTATTTCTTCTTCTACTCTCTCTTCTTCTCATTCGCTCATTCTTTTACCGGCTCGACTTGACCGACCTGAAGGAACGACCCTTGAAAGAGACACTCGTAGCAACGAAAAAATATCGCGGTAAATTTGTTGCGGTGGTTACACATCGGCCATAATTAGATGCATTGCCATGTAATTATTTGGAAGACTAATCAAAAGGGGATGTGTGAAAAAAGTAATTGTTCGTGTATTTTCTTAATATTAAAAATATCAAGAATTTAGAAGGACAAATTAGAGTCAAATTCGAATATAGATATGTGTAATAAACGTTTAAAGTTTTAACATTCTGATAAATTGATATGAAATTTAATTGAAACTTAACGTTACATTGTATTATATGACATGTTTCGGCATCATAATTGTGCCATCATCAGTTATAAATTCACAGAGCAAAAACGCAATGAAAAAGTAAGGTATATTTTGAATAGTCATTATTAAGACATTAAACGGTATAAAAACGCATTGAAATATTTTTATAAATATATGTAATCCGTATCTTATGTGAATCCAATGTAACACCATAGATGGAGGGTGTAAACGAAATTGCTCGCAATCGGTTGAAGGACTGGTTGGGAATTTTCACGATTATCTATAAGTTATAATCTTTTAGGTACAGATCTACAAGCAATTTTATTACTATATTAATGATGGCACAATTATGATGTCGAAAGATATCATGTAATACAATGTAATGTAATGTAATGAATTTGACCCTAATTTGTTCTTTCTATGTTCTTGATATTTTTGTTATTCAAAAGAGTCCTTTAATTTAATTGTTTTAATTTCTTAATATTATTTTCTATACTCTAAAACTTTTAGTATCACTCTGAAGAGAAATTTTTCTTTTAAAGATCGAAAATTGAACTGCTCTTTTTCGAGAAGACTGGCTTAATTTTCACTTTTTAAAGTATGATTTCACTTAAAAAAATGAGGAGAGTTTATTTTCTTTTTGATGCATTTTTTTCAAAACTAAAATCATTCGCATAAATTCTTCAATATCTTTTTTATTAAGACCGATTCTCGCAATGGTTCTTTTTCTCTCATCCTCTAATATATCTTTGTATAATATTATTACATCAGCTAGTACATATACATTTCCTTCGCGAATAACTTAAGGACGCAGGGGCGGTTATCGTGACTCGGTGTCGCGATTTATATTCGCTGTCGACGCTGGTCGTTCGTCTCTGCATAAGTTTCGTGTCGGTGGAGTTTTTCCACGACGGCGAGGCCGGGCGATACGTTTTCCAACGGAAGCTAGCGTTGAAACAATGAACCGACCAACCGGCGTGCTCCCTGCAAATCTCCAGACTTAGCGCCCCCATTGTCATCCCCCGGGTAGCCCTTTCCCGCTCTTCCCTACGCTGTCGCTGTCTCCCTCTCTCCACCCCTCGCGGGCGAAGGGTGCTTCGCGGATTTAGACAGCCCCGGTCGTCATGGCAACCCTCGCGAACGCCGGCCTCTCGAACTTGTTCCACGCGCACGAACCGGAACGCGCGTTTTCGCGCCGCAAACGACCGATACGACCGATCGTTCCGCGCAGCGCCAAATCCCCCGTAAAAAGTTTGCTTCGTACTGCGCGTCGGTCATTGAATACAGATTAAAGTGCCAATTGCGCCACGGCAACCTCGATCCCGATGTATTTTGCGACGAGAATGCGATGGATGTATCACTGTATTTTCAATGTATTTTGCGATTTAGAATCAAGAACAACGAGAGAATTTCGTTCAATTATCTAATTAGTTGAAATTAATAAGCTTCAGCAGTAAGTTGAACGGTTTAATTATATCGGTTGGTTAAGTAGAAGTAAATGGTCCGGTAAATAACGTCTTATCTTTTGAATTATCGAATTTGTAAAGTTCATAGAATTCTCAAGAATCAAATTTTCTTCTGCTAATTTTACAATTTTAAATCGTCGCATTCTTTTTTATTTTTTCAGAATCTAAATTGGATCTTTTAGATTTTCTAAATCTTATAATTTTTTTTCAAACCAAAAAAATTTAGAACTTTTGGATTTTTGTATCCTTACATTCTACATTTTTCCTTATATTCTACTTATTAAGTTCTTTGTAATCTTTAGATCTTTTTCCATTTGTTTGGTATCACAAATTTTTTAGAAGTTTTTAAAGGAAGAATTTGAAATAATCTGATAATATAATTTCGGAAGCCTTCTCTATTGAAATAATAATTCTTACCATCGAATTTTGTCATCGTCGCGACAACATCGTATTTCATTCAGCGATGTCGACATCGTATATTTCAGCTGGCGGCTGTGCCGGATTTATCGTTTTAATTTCTGACGGGATTGAAGCGGGAAGAAAGAATAAAGATATCGCAGGGATTCTTTTCCTTAGAGAATGTGAAACAAAGTGTGGAAGCGAGGTACATTCATCACGAGTTATTAAACAAGGTAACAAAACATCGACGAAAAAGAGACTAGAAGATAGAATCAACTAATCATTATATTTATTCGGTTATAACAAATGGTTTGAGATTAAATCGCTCTTGTCAATAAACTCATTCCTATATATTGCTATTATTATTATTGTTATTAATATAATTGTCATCTTTGTAATTATTATGTGACACAGTACTTAAAAATTAAAGTTGAAGAATCTTTAAATAAAAAAAATTGCAAAATGTACAACACTATATTTTATATATATATATGTACGGATGTATGGTAGATATTAAATATTAGTAAACTACATTGCTAAAAATACTTAAATGTTATTATCAGTAAATATTTACAAGCTCTGGCAATCTGCATATATTTTCGAGTCTATGTGAAATTCATTCTTATCAGGAGTTGGAAGGGGCATATTATGTATTAAATTATGGTCAGCCGGAGGCCGGCTATAGTGATACCGATGCAGCAGACGCGAGGATGGCGGAAGGCAAGACAACCCTGTCTCGCGAAATTAACCCTCGAGATCGCCGCTGTTTGCAAAGGATAATTTCATTTGGCAGTGAATCCTGATCGCCGGCGGGCTGTCTGGCCATCATTTTCTCTCTCACCCTCTAAGTTTTTTCCTTTTTTTTATTTTCTACAGAATTTATTCTTGTTCTAATTTCCTATGTCATTCTGTGCTCAAAACTGACGCTTTGCTAGAAAATACAAGTTAATAAAATTTATTTGACAATTCTCGGATTTCGGGAATAGCCCAACTTTTCCCTTTTCGAAGGAGGGAATCGAACTTTCCCCGGGAAGAGCGATGCGATGGGCTTACGAGCTTTCACAGACGTGATAAACCGCCAAAGCCGGAACAGGGAGGACAGTGACGGTGGTGTTATGGGACAAGGGTGAAGAAAAAAAATAAGGTCCGCGCCTTCCCACGAGAACGGTTGAGAGAATGGCGTGAAAACGTCTCCATTTGCGGAACAGAGTCCGATTTTTTTCAAGTCCATCTTCTGAGCTTTATCCTCAGGGGTCATTCACCCTTAGATTTCACCCTTGTCTATGACTTTCACGCGGAAGAACTTCCGAGGATTCCTATTGGCGTTTGTCGGGCACGCAAAAAACCTGACTTCTTTGTCGGTTGATTCTCCAGAAAGAATTGCGAGAACGATCGCAGATGCATCAGTGACATTTAACGTCCCTTAATATCACTTCAGCGCGAATATAAAACAGAATGCTAACAATTATATATTATTCTTTATTATTTTATTTTCGGCGTGTCACATTTTTTGGCAAATACGAAATTTATTAAATTATTTATTAAACATACAGAGCATGTATTAAAAGCTTTTTTCTTCTATGGAATATAAGAGAGAAAAATTTTAACAAGTTAAATCTCAAATTGCTGAAATTTTTTAAAATAGGTTTCTTTATCAGTAATCTGTTCCGTTTTGCATTTCTCTACATATTCTATATATTGTACACATGAAAAACTTTTATTTCATTTTATTTCTGTATTTTACTTTATTGTTACATAAAATGGGACACAAATGAGATGAAATAAGTTATGGCAATAAATATTGTAACATTATAATGGAACAAAATCTTCGCGTGCATCTCTCTCTCTCGCGAGTATGCAATAACGATCCCTTTCCCCGGGGTAACTACCCTCTCTCATACCTGTAACATCAATTAAAATTCTCGTGGTCGATGCGCCGCTGTTTCGCGCGATCGTCCGACGTTTTTAATTGGATTAGAGTGAGACAGCTAAAACAGCCGAGGGGAAGGTGGCTCGTTTCGAGGGTGCGAGATTGCGAGAAGGGGTTGGCAGGATATTTCGGAATGGAGCGCGGGTGGGTTTGCGAGGTACCGAAGTAAATGACAGAGATGAGCAGCTCTGTGTTCCCTTTTCCAGCCGATTCCACCGAAAAGGAAACGTCTCCGGAAATGAGGAAATTAACTTTTCCATCGCGGTTTAATTCGCTTCCATTGAAAATTTCATGTCGTGTTTGAAAAATCGTACGTCAATCTTTACCATTTTGTTTGTGACTATTGACATTACTTTGCAATTGCATGCTATTATATTGCTTGCAACGCGACACAATTTTTACGAATGATTCGAGATAGGCATTTCTTGTTTCCAATTTCAAATGAACGAGTGATCCACCTCGTGCGCCGCATCTGCATTCACAACATGCTGCATTAATTATGTATTCAATAAATTTTAAACGCATTGAAATGAATTCAAATTGCAGATTAATATTAAACGGCGTGCGCTAATTGGCCGGCCAATTATGCAGCGTTAATTAAACATTAGAAGTGGCGGCTGTTAATGTGAACACCATTTCGCCATCTATTCGATTTCTCTTCGAGGTAAGAGAAGCTTTGTGTTTGAACGGTGCCATCTCTGAATAAAATTTCCAATTGCATTTGTATCAAGGTTTCCGTATATAATACCATCCGTCGATTTTTTTAATATTAATTGCTGTATGAATCCATAAAATCTACTATTTTAGATTTATAATTAGCATTTTAGATATTCGGAAAAAATATTCAATTTAAAAAAATGGAATTTCATCGAAATGTGCTACATATAATATTTTATTAGCACAGTAATATATCATAGATGTATGACTAGATACAGGCTTCCCTCTTGTGAGTTGTGAGTTGTGACAACATATTATCTTATAGATTGCACCTTATATCGAGAATTAGACATTATAGCAATTTTAAAAGACAAAACTACTCACTATATATATGTATATATGAATCATCGATAAGTTATCGTTTGTCTATATCATAAGATGATAGACTTATAGCACATATATGTTCCTACAATTTCTAATAAAATTAAAAAATCATTTAAAAATAACCCGCTAATAAAATTTGCATACATAGATCTCAAATTGAACACTTTTATTAGAGTACGAAAGGATATATAACAATATTAACACACTCAAATACGATCTACAAAATTAATTGTGCCAATTATGAAGCATCTTACATGGCCAAACGGGGAGGTTATTGAAAATTAGAATTAACGAACATCGTAGCCGTATTAATAGGAACAGCTCCCAACATGCTGTTATAACTAAACATAGAGTGAATACAGGACATGATTTTAATTGGAATGGAGTCAAGATAGTAGACGAAGAGAAATCGTTAAATAAGAGACTGATATCTGTGATGATTTTTATTCACAAACAAAAACAAGTTTAAATTTATAAAGAGACATGGAATTATTGGAGCTATTGTATTATGATCTTCTTTCAAAGTCTTAATTCTCCCCTCTCTATGCTTTTCTGTCAATTTATTATTTCTCTATATGTACACGTATTATTATTCTCTCAAATATTGTCTTATATTGATTGTTAATGGATATTCAAAATTTATTATTTTTTAATATTTGATTGTACATCAGTTGAGCTTTTACACTTCATATATGATCAATTAATAGTCAATTAATGATTTTATTTGATTGTGATTGATCACTTTTCTTACAGCTTATTTCTTACAGCTAACTTTTTCCATTGTAGAGCCTTTATAGATTATCTATTTATAATTATCTAGCAAGAGTTAATAAAAATTTTCGCGAAATTGTTTTGATAAATTTATATAATTGTAATTTTTCATGGTAATTGTGTAGATAGTGATTATGTAGAATTAATTATGCAAAATTGTAGCAATAAAATATGTAGAAGATCATAACAGATATTCCTTTATTTTTGTTCGATTACATATATTACTATCATAGGTTACGTATTATATATATTTATATCGTTTTGGATAAATTCCATTTTACGAATATAATTTCTAAAAACTGATAGTGGATTCTAAAAAATTATGAACGATTCATCTACGGAATGTCGCGTCGTCATAAAATGAAGAGCATTGACTCAGCATCAAAAGACACAGTAGTGTCTCGCGCCAAGTGATTGCATTTACATTGTCCACTACCACCAGTTGAGATTCCATGAATATTTCGTACGGTAATTTTTTACGTTTCCCCCGCTAGTTCAGCTACAGTCACATGATCTTAGACTTTCCCTCTCCGCCATCATGCTACCAATTTAGAATAAGCTGAAGCTCCGACATTCTTCTACCATTCGCGAGTTCAACCTTGGATGATTCGCCTCATTGTCGTATCATTGTTCTTGTGAACTCCATCAAAAACACCGTCATGGAAATTGCCAAAGGTAATGTCAACGGACTAGAGTTTGCATTTATCTCAAAGTATCTTATTGAAATTATTATATTATATGCAGTTGCACTCAATTAATTCTTGTCTATTTTACGTTACTACGTTCTTGCAATTTAAAATATCTTTCTCACTTTGTATGACAAATTACAAATAGTTTAACTTTTTTGTAGAATTAAAATTGACTTCTACTATCGAATCAGATAGATTTTCTATTTAACTGCATTTGATATGAAAAAAACTATATTCACAATTTACATATATACATATATACAGGTTCTCTCCATATTTTCTCCAATGCCTTGTTTTCGAGATATTTTATCGTTTTCATATTTTTTCCTCACCCTGTATTGTATGTACACACATACACACATACACACACAAGATATCCCATAATTCTTAATTAATATTTCTGGGAATGAAATGAAAGAGGATGAAATTTTAAACTAAAAGTTCCTTTCTCAATTTTGGCTCAGACTAATATTTACGAGTTATTAATGATTAAAGTTGATCAATCAAATTATGTAGCCGGAATACGTACGAGCCCAGCGTGTCATGAGACTCCTCGCGCTTATTGTACATTCTCCCAATTAAAATTTTATTATAATTTTTAATATCAATTAATGAATGAATGAATGAATAAATCAATTAATGGGTAGAGGACTAAATAAATAAACAAATAAATAAATAAGAATGAATTACAATTAGGAACTTATCCAATTTTTTATTGCTTTTAATTCTTATTTATTATTGATTTATTTGTTTAAAATTAATATTCGCAAAGAATAAAGAACAAAAATAATATATTCTGCAAATTGTAAATAATTACCACTATTGATTTCCCGACTGTAAAAAAAAGACTTTGAACGAAATCTATAACCGTTGCTCAAGTTTTGATGGTTTTAAGTTAGTGCTTAAAATATCATAAATCAATCAAAAGAATTGTATTAGTATCTTAAGTCATTACTTGATATATTGAGATTAAGAACGGACTATAAATCCCAACAAGTTATATATAAGATCAGTTTCGAATAAGACTATAAATATTATAATAATGTAAATATTATAATAATGTAAAAAGTAGATTCAAAATAACCTAAGAATTTTAAAGTTCATTCGTAAACGCGACATCGCCGCCTATATAAACTATCGATCTTGAGTTATGTAGAAATCTCACTTTTCAAATTTTAACTACAATTACTGAAGAGAACTCTATAAATCCTATAAACCGTGGGTAGTGAAACGTTTAATTGTATCAAATTTTAATAAATTTTAATTCGCAACAATAACCAACATCAGCTCTTAGAGGCTTTTTTATTTATTATTGATTTATTATCATTAGATTTATTATCATTATACAATTTTTGTTAATATAATATCAATTAAATTATTAACTTTAATCGAAATTAATTAAACTTGTTGAAATCTGCTAAATATAATATGTGATACACAAAATTAGCCTTCAAAATGCAATGTCATTCAAAAATCTGTGACAATAGTAATACTACATATATTCTTTCAGTAAATGACTCAAACAGCAGTCTCGTTGAACAATCAACGAACATAACGTCTGCGACAAAATCCGTCTCGACAACGAAAGCTGTGCAGAGCGTCCAGACAAAGTCAGTCGTAGAGTCATCGACCTCGGTTAAATCTGTCACTTCCTCGTCTACCAGGTCTCAACAATCGATGGATTACGAGGAAACAATTGAATATAATTAGTGTGATCAAATAAAAAAAAACATATATTGAAACATATATTAAAACATTTATATTAACATAAATTCTTCTAATAAAAAAAAGACATCGATAAATGAGGAGAAACTAGAAGAATGTATTGAAATTCAAAATTTATTCTTGATTTGATTCTATTTCTCCTGCATCCCTTGATTTGATATTTAAGGATTTATTTATGAATAAGAAGAGAACATGTCATTATGGATGTTATTTGATTTGATTCTATTTCTCCTGCGAGAAAAAATATTCACATATCAAAAACGGTAGATCTTTTATAAGCTTCAAAGAAGCATTAACGATAAAATTTCGTGCAATGTGATATTCAATTTGACCTCGGGGATCAAGGTCGATGTTCGCATAAGGATGAGAAAGTCGAACTGATGGTTCAAGGCATCTCTATGTATCCACTCAAAAGAGTTATGTACCGAAATAACTGCCTGCCGCACATACTGCAGCCGCGCTTTGCGATGGTACGACGTAGAGAAATACCTATGACGTGTTAAAAGAGATGGTGGGAGCGGAAGAAATTGAAAACGTATGCGCGAAAGAAACGCTCGCAAACACGCTTTGGCTCTTATATAATCGATGTCATTCATCGTCAAATAGTGTAAATCTGCGTTTATCCTTTTCGTTTAAAAATTTTGCCCAGCTGACCTATGTGTGACCGTCCACCTTTCTAATATACAGATCGCTCATAATTGCATCTCCGCACCTCAGGCTCATTTTATATTTGTATAATAAAATTATAAAGTACTGTGTTATTGCGTTTGTACGTTAACTTTTTTTCATTTTAATTATACAATTTAAAATTAACTCTCTAATAATTTATTACGTACATATGCGCGTAAACTAAAAATGACAAGAAGTATTCATTTTCCAATTACATCGAGACGTAAAATGTAGTTTGGAAGTAGTGGATTTTAATCAGAGTAAATTACGACAAGACGAAATATAAAATATTAAACTCTAGCACGTATGTTATTATTGTATCTGCTGCATTATTTATTTATTTGAGAAAAAATGTATAATAAAATAAATGCTATGAATATTGTGAAAGCATCGAGAATTAAGTTGTGTCGTATTATTTATATCAATCTCTCATATATCTAGGTTTTTGTTTTTCTTTTTCGGGCGATCAGCTATAAATATTAGTCCACAATCTTATTTTAAGAGTCATAACATATCAGACAGAAAATTTATGCTTTAGGCAAAGAACAGAAATGCATACATAATTTTGTGATAATTTTGATGATAAATGAGTATTTTATAAATATTGAGTGCAGTCTAGATTGATATATGTTATACATGAATAAAAAAAGGAAACCACAACTTTATTATAGAAAAGAAATATTTTATTTTATTCAACTACGATCGTTACAGCATATTGATGTATATAACGCATTTTATTTTATTTTTTCTTATGTGGGCACATAAAACATCTAATTATCCGTTTTAATTATAAAAGATATTCAAAGTCAGTAAAGATCAAATTTAAAATATAACTTTACAGTAACCATAACATAATCAACGGAAACGTGTTTATTTTTTGATATGTCCTCGATTATATGTATATATAAGTGATACAATTAGAGCGTGTACATCGCTGAAACTCAAGCAGCACATAGCGCCTACAAGTATTTAAAAAAAAGCACTAAAAGAGTATATATAAGCGCTTTTTTGAGCGCTTTGTAGACGCTGCTGTGCTACTTGAGAAGAAATTGAGAAAATCTTTAATCATAAACAATTTCACTTGATTTTACTAAACTGGCATTTTCATGATTACTTATTAAATGCATTATTATTATTATTATTAAATAAAAGTATATAAAAGTTGCGCCCGATTTATCTGGAGTATATCTACCATCAATTATATTACAACATATTGACTATATTAATATTAATTTCATTTTATAGTTTTGTTCGACTGATTATGCAGCTGAAACGCGATTATGATGTTAAGTTAAAGTTTTAACAGCGAATGACGGACATTATCTTACTTTTCATTATATAAAATGATGAAAGAGTAATCGTTCATCATTTTTATTTCTCGTTTAATTTATTTAACGAAGTAAATTTGCTCGCAACTTTATTGACAGATTACGTTCGCATCATTTCTTTTGTACGAATTGTACTTTTCATGAATCTAACTATTTCGATACTGTTTTAAGGCGATGCTGGAGTGACAGCCAAACTCGATCAATGTCAATAATATACTTTTTAAATTCCAAATTAAAAATGTTGATAATAATGATATTTTTATTTCTTACGTTATCGTACTGTCTCACTCAAATGCATACATTTGTCCTTATCTAATCATATTGCAACATCATCTTTTGCAAAATCGAGCACTGCTAGACATAGTTATTGCTTTGTTTAGTAATAAAATATACGTACACACGTATTAGGTGTGGGAAAAAGTTCGTGGCGTTTTTCCCGTTAGATGGCATTAAAAAAACGCCACGAACTTGTTCCCATACTTAATTTGCAGATAAAAAAAAATCTTTTTTTTTAAGCTTTTAATCTTAATTTCATAAATTCAGTATATTCGTTCAAGTAATCCGACGAGTGAC
>Ga0157363_1003181_pt1 | contig 14737 bp, 9 predicted proteins | sample AttsexASBM1_FD_111477 | JGI IMG/M metagenome (GOLD analysis project Ga0157363, IMG submission 111477) | Fungus gardens microbial communities from leaf cutter ant in Ribeirão Preto, State of São Paulo, Brazil - Atta sexdens ASBM1 | ecosystem: Host-associated > Fungi > Mycelium > Unclassified ...
CCACATGACTTCCAGGTCACATGCCTATCTCTTAACCCTTTGTCCGTTGTAGACTAATAATTATCTAAGGTTCTAACCCTAACCCTAGTCCAAAGTCTGTCCACACTCTCGTACTATAACACTGATGAGAGCTATCATCTATCATAGTAGATATCAGGCTAATTTTAGAAGGTAACTAATTATATCACTATATTGATATACTTGTATCTTTATAAGTACTTATTGCTATGAGATATACTATATATTATCAAAAATGGTTTGATGAGCACTTTCCAATGCAAGTTTAATTGTGTAAATCTGTCTAGCTGTTCATGTGATATTAGCCAACAAAGCTTTTATAGTTACTGATAGCTTGATATCTCAGTTGTTTGTTGTTACTTTTGTATATACCACATATATACAGATAACTCTCATTTAGGGCTTTCCAGTACAACTTAGTTTGTAAAAATCAGTCTACTAGTTGTGAAGATACAAGCTAAATGAAGTTTGTGACAAATATGATGTTATATGTGATGGTCACAAAGTTCACAAAGTGTGACTAAGATGTGATGTCTATCATAAGATGAGTAGTCACATATGTCATAAATTACAGTTATATAATTATATAACTATTACAAACTTTATTTAAATTATATCTCTATAATTAGTAGACTGATTCTTACAAACTAAGTTGCACTGAAAGCCCCAAATAAGGGTTATCCACATATATAAGGAATATACAAGATAGTACATGGCTTTTAAGATAGGTTAGATAAGGTCTTACACAGACCAACTAGTTAGCATATATAAAGTAAACACTTTGTACTAGAAACTTCATTAAGTTCTCTTGTGTTAATCCAATATATTAGATATAGTTCATACTTTATTATCCAAGATCTAGTAGAATATTTCAGAAGTCCAGATAAGTGATTAATATGTTATCGGAGAACATGGAAGACAGGTTGGAACAATCTTTGACTTTAGCTTGTGTACTATGTCTTTACTAGCTATACTAGTTGCATATTATAAAATTGGATTTGGAAACTTAGTAGGTAGAAAACTACTAGAAGATGGCAAGGTGTATTGTTACCAATACTAGAGACTTTGGTGTTAGTTTTAGTCAATTTTTAGGATAAGCTAGTATAGTATAAACTACTGGATTATATATTAGATAGTATATTTAAAGTAACTATCTGGAATGTAAACTACTAAGCAAGTTATTCTAAATACTAGTAATCTTTGAATGTTAGGAGATGGAGTTCATAGAATTAACAAAGGCCCAGCAAGGACATTTGAGGTGAAATAGAGGTGTGCAATCTGTACTAGAAGAGGGTAGAAAGTATAGATGAAGAAGAAGAGGTTATCTATGAATTGGGACAAATATGGTCAGAGTGGGATATGACACAATATAACATTACTCTTTTATCTTAACACTTTGAGGTTTGAGTTATAACATTAGAACTTAATATCTTTTTTGAGACCATCCAACTCAGAGCCTTCTTCATTCACTTCTCTTTACTTTCTCATTATTCTTGACTAGAAGTAACATTGTTCTTTGGTCTAAAATAATAGCTAAACTCTAGGTTTAAGAGGTATACTAGTTAAATAGAGAATGCCTAGTCATTTATCTTATACTAAAGCTCATTGACACTTAATAGACATAAAATCTTGTGTAGACATGTTAGATAGTTTTTTTATGTAGAAACTCTATACTGTAGTGTCTTCTTATGACCTATCTATATAGAAGAATAGCAAGTATTTTTCAGACCTTGTTTAGAGTAGAGATTCTCTTCTTAGAGATATTTGTTCAGAGTTTCATTAGGATAGTAGTTAGTAATCAAGGTAGTTAGTAGACAGTATGAGATAAAATAAGAGAAGTGCTTACTAACACCTACCAAGATAGTATTAAGCTCAGAGTACAATTCTAAGAGTGAGGCCAGTGCTAGCTCCTCTTTATTACTCTTATACATATTTTCTCCTTCTACACCATTACCTTTGATATTTTCACCAATAAATTTTTCCTTCCTCTTATAACAACATGAGTTAGTATGACTTTAATTAAATTTTGATTCAGATGAGGCAACAGCAGGAGAAAATTACAGTATTATAAGTCTTACTGGCAAAAAGAGAAGAAGAAGAAAAAAGAAAGAAAGTAGCAGTGGTCTCCAGACTTAACACTGGGTCAAATGTAGACATAGCTAAGCCATTAATGTTTAATAAAAACACAAGTAAGGTTTCAGGATTTTTGATGGCATACAGACTTCATTTCAGAACGAAAATAAGAGATATATCAGTGAAAGAACAAGTACAGTGGGTTTTATTGTATGTGCAGGGAGGATCAGTAGATATTTGAAATAGAAGATTTGGAGAATAGGAGTTTGGAGTTTGCATTAATAGGAGAATTTCTTATTGATCTGAAAAAATAATTCAGTAATGGGAATGATGAGTTAGTAAAAATAGCAGAATTGAAAAGGAAGAAAACCATTAATTTTAGAGTTCAAAAGAGAGATGAATGGAGTTTTTTGGAGAAAATTAATGGAAGTAGAATATTCTTCCAGAAGTATTGAACAATGGTACAAGAGGGCAACAAATTTGAACAAGTATTAAAAAGAAAGTAGGAGAGAGAAGAAAAGGTTAAGGGATAGAAAGAAGGAAAAAAGTTTAGTACTAAGATTAAACATCTCAGAAAACATGATAGAGATATAACAGCAATGATTGCCACAACCTCAAGTCTGGCCAAGTAGATAGAAGATTCAACAAGTGCAAGCAAAGCTTGCTCTAATAAAGGAAGACAAACATAGTTATTATATACCTGCAACAACAGCAGGTAGAGTTTGTGCCAAGACACAATTTATATATAATAAAGGTAAAATGAGAAAGGAATTGTTATAGCTATGAAGGTTTTATACATTTGGCAAGGAACTATAGGAATTGGAGAATTATGGGATAAGGAAGAAGAATTAAATATGGGAACAATTACAATAATAGGGATAATTTAAAAGAGAAGGAGAGTCTAGTAGTCCTCAACTAGACTCTAGTAACTGCAATAGGTTTGTTATGCTTAGTAGAGTAATAGAAAATATATCCTGCTATAACATAAATAATAGAGATATATTGAGAGAAGTGATAGTGAAAATTGGGCTAGGAAGGATTAACACATAAAAGGAAGTAACAGTAGAGGTTTTGTTAAATAGTGGCATAACAGGTTTGGTTACGAGTTTGGAATTTGCTAAAAGTAAGAATTTAAGTTGAAAAAGATAGAAAGGCCAATATATATAAGAAATGTAAATGAAACATTCAACAAGAAGAGACTAATAAAAAATACTGTAGAAGTAAATATTTATTACAAGAGATATAGAGAAGGAATAGAAATTGATGTGATTGGTGGTCAGAAGTAGAGTGTGATTTTGGGAATGCTGTGGCCAGTTCACCACAATCCTGAGATTAACTAAAGGACAGAAAAAGTGAAGATGACAAGGTATTCAGAGAAATGTGAAAAGCAGTAGAGACCAAAGTAGAAAAAATTGAAATGGTAGAAGCAAGAGGAAGAAAAGAAGAAAGAAGAAGAAGAAAAGAAGAAAGAGAAAAAGAAACAAAAGAAAGAATAAAAGAAGAAGAAAAAACCAAAGAAGGAAAGGACAGTGGAAGTGAAGAGGATGGCAAAAGAATAGAAAATCTGGGACAAAAAGAAGAAAGCAGTGAAGTTGGAGAAAGAAGCCAAGAAATTGGTTCATTCAAGGTTCTATAAATGGATTTATATCTTTGGGAAGAAAGTGAGTGAGAGGGTGCTAACAAAAAAAGTGTGAGATCATGCAAATAGAAGTGAAGGAAGTATTTGTATCAAAGAAGGGGAAGATGTATCCATTATCAAGAAAAGAGAGAGAAGAGGTATATGAGTTCATTGAAGAATAACTAAGGAAAGAGTATATTAAACCCTCAAAGTCACCTCAAATAGTACTAGTGTTTTTTGTAGGAAAATAACAGTAAAAAGAGAATGGTATAGGAGTATTAGTATTTAAATGAATGGAATATTAAGAACAATTATCCTTTGCCTCTTATTTCAGATATAAAAGAGAGGAATAAGTAAAAGGCAGTGTTCACCACTCCAGAAGGGTTGCTTGAACCTATAGTAATGTTCTTTAGACTTACTAACTCTCTAGTAATATTTTAAACAATAATAACTGAGATCCTATGAGACTTGATAAATACTAGGGAAGTAGCAAGTTTCATTGATGATGTTATAGTAGAAATAGAGAAAGAGAAGGAACATGATAAAGTAGTAAAGAGGTTGGTAGAGAACATTTTGTATGTAAAACTAGAAAAATGCAAGTAGAAGATTAGGGAGGTCAGATTCTTAGAAAAAGTGATAGGGCTGGAGGGAATTAAAATGGAAGAGGTGAAGGTGAAAGGAGTGTTGGATTGGCTAACTCTTAAAGAAGTCAAGGATGTACAGAAGTTTTTAGAATTAGCCAATTATTATTGGCAGTTCATTAAAGATTATTCTATAGCTAGACCATTATACAACTTTGTGAAGAAGAATCAGAAGTGGAATTAGACAGAAAAGAAAGAAAAAGCATTTAGGAAGTTGAAGGAAATATTTACAAAAGAACTAGTGTTAACAGTACTAGACTTAGATTTAAAAAATGAGGATAGAAGTAGATACATCAGACTATACAATAGAAGGGGTTTTATCTATGGAGTGTAAGGATGGACAATAGAGGTCTGTAGCTTATCTCTCAAAATCTCTTAATGAGATAGAGAGAAATTATGAAATCCATAATAAAGATATGTTAACTGTGATTAGAGAGTTAGAAAATTGGAGACACTTGTTAGAGAGCACCAAGTACAAGTTTGAGGTCTAGACAGACTATAAGAATTTAGAATACTTCATGAAAGCATAGAAACTGAACAGAAGACAAGCTTGTTGAATATTATATTTATCAAGATTCAACTTCACCTTAAAACATATACCTAGAGTAAAGATGAAAAAAGTAGATAAACTAAGTAGGAGATCATACTGGAAAGTAGAAGTAGAAAAGAATAATGAAAATAAAAAAATTAATAAAAGAGAAATGAATTTGTAGTCTAGTAGAAGTAATAGTAGAGGGACTGGAGGTAAACATACTAAAAAAATTACTGGTGGCTAGAAGTAATGAAAGATGTAGGAAAATATGTGGATGGATATAATCTATATCAGAGAACAAAAAATAGAACAAAGATATTAGCAGGGAAATTGATAGTGAATGAGATACTAAAAAAGCTGTGGACATATTTGATGGTAGATTTCATCACAGAGTTGCCATTAGTGGCTAAAAAAGATACAATTTTAGTAGTGTGTGACAGGTTGTCCAAGATGACATATTTTGTAGCAATAACAGAGAGATTAGTATGATTGTTCAAAGATAATGTATAGAAGTTACATAGGTTACCAGAGAATGTGATTTCAAATAAGAGACTACAGTTTGTAGCAGAGTTAACCAAGAAGTTAAATAAAATATTAGAAATTGATATGAAGTTGTTAACATTCTTTTATCCACAAACAGATGGGTAAACCAAATAAATGAATCAGGAGTTAGAACAATATCTCTAATTCTTTGTAGATCATAGACAAAAAGACTGGCCAGAATAACTAGCAACAGCTGAGTTTGTAGTTAATAATAAAGTATATTCAGCAATAAAGATATTACTATTTATAGCAAATTATAATAAAGAACTGAGAATAGAGGCAGATTTTAGAAGAAAAGTAAAAGTAAAAAAAGTAACAGAGTTTACAGAAAAGATAAAAAAGATATAAAAGGAAGCTGAGGTAGTATTAAGGAAAACATAGGAGGAAATCAAGTGACAAGTAGATAAGAGAAGATGAGAAGATGAGAAATTGGAAGAAAGGAGATAAGATACTAAGCACAAAAGATTTAGTGTTTAAAAAAAGTATTATATACCATCTGATATGCACACACTTTTTACTCTTCTAGCATTGATCATACTTCATTATTAAGCTAAGGACCAGACTCTGTACTTCTCCTTAATTCTATGAAGTTCTGAATGACATCTTCTATAATGCTCAATAAACTAGAGTACACATAGCAGTAGAGTATTATTAGGTTTCTAGTTCCATATTTAAGAATGTTATCTACCATATACTATTTTCTTAGTCTGATTATTAACTTAGAATTAAGCTACACTCATGCTAAGTCTATCTGCATCCTTCTCTAACAAATATAACTATATAACAAAGTTAGCTAGGTATAACAATCATTTATTGAAGCCAAGGTCATTTTATCTATATAAGTACTTTTCTGACCCCTCATCTAACTCAATCTATCTTCTATGATACTCATAGATAATTACAGTGAGTGTGAATTACTCTTAATAGAAAGATAGACAAATAAATTAGTGAATTAATATATAGGTTTATATATTATTGACAAGATAGTATCTATTAATATAGTAAAATTATGACTGCCAACTTCAATGAGAATTCACCTAGTTATAAATGTTAGTCAAGTAGTAAGATATAGAAAGCAAGTAGAGAAACAGAAAGTAAAAGAAGTTAAACTAGTAGATATTACGATTTAAGACTAAGAGTTAAGTTAAAAGAGGAAACTGATATTACTTAGTACAAAAAAACTTGGTTGTCAGAGTTGTAAATGATGGTCTTTATTTTATTTTTATTTTTTCATTTTATTTTCATTTTTCATTTATTTAGAGTTAGGGTGTAATATAACATCATGGTTACAACTGTTACATGATGTGTCATGCAAGTCACATATCACACAATACAGTCACAGTCACATGGTTACAATGGAATATAGTGGAAACTTCTAGAACAATAATGTCATATAATATATTTAACATATATTAACCTTATGATTTATACATAGTCTTTAGAGTAGGTTAAATATAGTAGTAGTATGGACCATCCAGTGTAGTATATAAGATAGATACTTTGTACTAGGAACTACATCAAGTTCTCTTGTGTTAATCTAATACAAGATTTTTTTTATCAACTAACACTAAGATCTTTGAGTTGTAATATAAGTTTATGTAAATAAAGTTATTATATCTTTTATGATGTATAATATTACCCTTTTGTTATATCACATGACATTATGACTATGACTGTGATATTCATGACCCTCTAGTGACAGTTGTCACATCTTGTCACATCACCTTGTCCCTTCTATACTAAGTTTTAAATAAGAGATAAAGAAGAAAAGAGATAGAAGAGTCTAAGTACAAAATAGAGAAGACTTTAAATAAGAGACTAAAACTAAAAAGAAACAAATTCACCATATTTAATTCTGATAGTAGAGGTGATAGAGTCAAAGAGTGGAAGATAGAAAAAATACTAAATAAAATAAAAATAAGGGAAGTTGTAAAATACTTGGTGTATTAAAAGGAATTTACAGTAGAATATAATATATAGAAAAAAGAGAAAGACTTAGAGAATACAAAAGAAGCAGCAGCAGAATTCAAGAGAAAGTTTAATGCAGAAGTAAGAAGACAAGAGAAGCTGGATTTGACAAAGAAAAAAGGCTTTAGGAGAGGAGAGTTATTAGAGAAGTATATGGTAAAGAAATTGTATAAATTTAAAGAGAATTATCTGAAGAAGTTAAAAAAGAACTGGTGAAAATGGAAGTTAGTTTTTTTGGAGGAGAAACCTTGAAGGAAGGATAATGTTAGAGTTGAAAATAGTGGACTTTGCTTTTTCTTTATTCTTTTTATTTTTATATACTTCCTTATTTTAAACTTAGGCATAGTCACATGATCATATGTCACATAGAAAGACATAAAATATTCTAGAACAATAATATTATATAGTATATTTACTATATATTAATCTTATAGATAATATATAGTCTTTAAAATAAGTTAGTACTAGTCTTGTATAGACCAACTAGCTAGTGTATATAAAGTAGACACTTTGTACTAGAAACTCTATTGAGTTCTCTTGTATTAACCTAATACAAGATTTCTTTCTTGGTTTCACTCTTAGTCTTGAATTATAATATATATAATAAATATATTATATAACATGAATTATTCCAGAATATTCTATATTTTCTCTCTCAGTATGTCACATGATGGTGTAACTGTGACATGTGACATCACACTAAGAAACATAAAATAAAATAAAAAGAGCAAAAATAATAATAAAAACTAAGTTTACTAGTTCTGATATCAAGTTATTGTATTACTATTTCAGACTGCTTAAAGCTTTTCTTAGCACTATAACAGCTATATCTGGTATTTTATATAGTTAAGCTCACTGCTGTGCTTGAGAATCTTATATTTAGAAGATATTTAGATTTTTTTCTAGACATTATTATTAACAGTAAAAGAGTAGAAGATGAAGAAGATCCTGAATAGCTGCTAGTATTACAAGAAGTACTAATATCTTATCAAGTAAAAGAGATTTAACCTAAAAGAAAACTTTTAAAAGAATGTCTTAGATATATCTGTACCAAATAAATTGAGAATATAGTATTGATCAAGCTAGAGTTTCTTGCTGTTTGGATCCTAGAAGATATAATAGTGCAAGATAAGGAGAAGTCACTGTTAATGTTATGACTTAAGTCTTAAGTTAAAACAAAAGATATATTCTTGTGTTGAATGTCACAAGAGAACTCAATAAAATTCCTAGTATAAGCTAGTCTACTTTATATACTATAGACTATGATCTATATGCATACTATAACTAACTACATTACAACTAACCTATTCTAAAGTTCACACACTTTTTCTAAGGCCAACATATTGTTATTATACTATATGATATCATTTATTTCAAAACCTTCTGTTGTTGTAGCAACCACTAGTCAAAAGATCAATAGCTATACAAGTAATAAATCTCAAAGTAGATATCAAGTGGGAATCATAAGAGAACTCAACAAGGAGTTTCTAATATATTGCTATCCTATTTACACAAAGTCCTCATGGTCTGTGCTAACAATAAATAGCCCTACTCTAATGTCTATATATTGTCCATGCTTCTATAAAGATACTATGCCATATATATGTGTCTTGATATTATTCTTTTAGCCTCTTCTAGCCAACTCTCACCAAGTCTAGACCTATGACCTCACATTATATGATATGTCATGTGACTGCAGTCATATGCCTCTTCATCATCAAATAAAAAAAAGAAAAATCAAAAGAAAAAAAATATTAGTGTCCAAGTGCACCATAACATCTGTGATCTTTTCTATATCACATAATTGTATGACAATGCCTATGATAGATGTCACATCTTTTTGTCATGCTTTGTGACATGTGTGACCACCACACATGATATCATATTATACTCTTTTTTATTTTTTTATAATCTTTGTAATTTTCTAAAAGAGTATTAGTAAGGAGCTTGTTCTTACAAACATTCTATGATAATATGTTTAAGGATTTAAGAATCATTGTTTGTTGTTGCCCACATATAAGTAAATTAAGTTAGCTCTGATTTCTTGGAGCTCTTGTGATTTTTGTTATGCCAATCACAGTAGAACCTGTATTTCCAGAGCAGACATAGGTTGCTATCCATTTAATAATTGCCTTTGCAATTAATATACTTAAAGCTGTGCAAACAAGCTTCAATTTTGGAGGTTTTGAGTCAGGGGGGATTGGTTTTGAAATTTGCTTTGTAACACTATACTATGTCTCTGTGGTGTTCAATCTTGTGGGTACTATTGTATTTCTGACATTTAGACCCATGAACATAATATATGAATATGGTATGTCTCCACTTCCAGCAATTCTTACACTGGAAAATGCCAGAGTTCATGTTGGTGCCTTTGATAGTGGCAATGTATGGACTAATATTGAAACACTTGTTAATTAGCATTTTATCTTTCATATTATTCTGAAAATCTCAGATGTTGTTAATAACTTTTTCAATGATATTAGAAGTTAGAAAAAGATTAGTGTTTTCAACAAGGTATATAATGTCCAAGATTTTTAGGTGTGATTTTGACTGAGGGAGCCTTGGGCTCATTACATTACTTAAGTCAACATTATTCAGGTTTTTACAGTATTCTTCAACAATGTTCAGGTCTGAGGTTGCTATAACTTTGTTAGTTATAACAATGATATCCTTGTTATCAGATCTAATGAAGTTAATAGTTATTTCTGACTTGATGCCTTTGAAAGATTTGTTGATGTTAGAGACATGAATATTAAACTGAGCTATTACTCTTTTGGCATTGTTGGAACCCATAAGAATGATTATTTGTTTGTGTAATGGACCTTTGGTCATTATGTTGAGTTTGGATTTCTTTTTGTTGTCGATTTCATTGATAACCTTGTGTATTTCTAAAATCTTGTTAGATAAGAGTTTAGAGAAAACATCTTTGATTTTAATAATATCATTAATACTTCTTTTTGAGACCTGTTCATATAATTTAGATTTAGCTAGTTGATTGCCTTTGTAGAATTTTGATTTCTCTAAGACAGATTGATTAGACCTAAAAGGGAAGGGCAGAAGAAGTCTCAAAATGTTAGCAAGTTTATCTTTATTTTCCTTTTTATTTTTCAAAATATTAGAGAGTTTTCTGTTGAATTAAGTAGAGACATATTGATGAAAAATTGTTTACCCTTGTTTTCTTTCAACTTGTTCTATTCTGATAGAAAAAAATGAAATTTTATGCTACATATCTGAATTCTGATATTTGAGAAATATTCTCAGCTATTCTATTTTCTAACATGTGTTATCTAATAAATACTGCTATCCTATAGAGTAAGCATGTGATATTTCTGGTATCACCTTTTAAATATTTGTTTATGCTGAAAATTGAGATAGAACAGAAATTGCCATCTCATAGTTGGCTGTTTACAAGTTGGTTAGCTATATAAGAAATAGTCAAAAGTTTAAAACCTTGTATAAGATACATATTGTTAGATACTGTCTCATTTGGGGATATGATTCAGGTCTATATTTGGCACCTAGTTAGTAAAATTATCCTCTCTTCCTTTAACTGAAGTATAAGATAGGGAAGTAGTTTGAAATCTTTTGTTTTCAATCTGATCAGCCTATACAAGACTATTGTTGAGAGCTTGGATATTCTCTGCATATTCTTTTAAGAATATATTTGAAAGTACTGAAGGTGATCTAGAACTATTAGCACTAGAAGAAGTAGACCAACCTCTAAGAGTGTTGATCTCCATATTGTTGGTTATTCTTGAAGAAGACTTTTGAAGACTAATTTTGATGTTTATGTTAAAAGAGAATAGTGTATTTGCTAAGATTCTTTCAGGCACTACCATATAAGATGGTAGTATAAAAGAAAGAAGCAATGTATCATATTATACTTCTTTGCCTAAGTTCAAAATTATAAAAATAAAACCTAAAAATAAAATAATAGGAAAATAGGAAAATAAGAAAATAAAATAAAAGAAAGTCAAGTCTAATGTTTGCAACTCTGACAGTTAATAGATATCTATCTGCTATGGAAATCAACTGAATAAGTAAAAGAAACTAGTAACAAAAGCTATATAGAAACTTTAGCAGTTATCTACAAAGTTTTTATCTACAAAGTAGTCTGACAATAATGGCTTGCTTTTATTCAGGAATAAGGTTTATATTGCTAACATTATTTCTCACTTATATCAGTACTTTTTCATTAGATTAGAATAGACTCATTTAGTATTTAGAATAGTTGCTATCTTTGGAATTTCCATTCTGTTCTCTTAAAACTTTCTAGAGATATGTACTACTTGTACTTATTTATTATTATAATATACTTAGAAATTTCTAGAGTTAAATATGACTTGTCAGAGAATATTGGTAGTAGTAAGCCTATTAGAGCTTATTTGCACTTCTAGGCTTGTTATTACTTAGATTAGCCTCTAATAGACTAGTAACTACTCCTATATATCTTTATCTCTATTGTTCAGTTTGTTATAGTAGTATTATAGTTATTTAGTTAATTATAGTTGTAAATATTGATTATTTAAGTATATATATCATATATTTGAACCATTCTACTATAGTATATGATAGTAGTATAACAGTAGAATATTTTATCCAAATATCATCTGGAGTTTTTGAGTATTTACAACTTCTCATGTAAGACTGATTTTCTCACACAATTTCTATTTTGTACAGAGTCTGTAAGATTATGCTTTAGTTTTTTAACTGCTTGGAAAGAATTGCTTCTTATATATGAAAGAGACAACTTCTGCTTATCTGACTTGAAACCTAATAGTGGCTAATAAATAGTGGAAGCAAAAGTTAACTTTATGGTCCTCGTTATCACAGTACATACAAAGATTGTTGTTAGTGCATCTCTTTCTTTCATTATGATCAGTCTGTAATCACTACAAAATCTTCTAGATATGTTGATTTGTAGAAGAAGGGTTTGAGAGTTTTCTATCTAGAGTTACTGACTTAGTCAGGAGTATGAATAAAAAGCAGTAGGATAGTAGGATAGATGAAAATTTTCAAGTGCAGATATATTCTCTTTTGTGTTCCCAATGTTGGTTTTTATAACAAAAGAATATATAGCTTGAAAATTTGTGGGTTTTTCTTCTTCTCATATAAAAATAGAGTCCTGAATCTAGTTAGGAAGCCATTAATGATACTAGTGGCATAAGACATTGTCTTCCTAGCTAAGCTAGAACACATATTGCATAAATTTAATATTTTAAGTTGCAATTTTGTCAACAGACTTTATTTGCAGATTACTGAGTGAGACAGCAGTTTCCCTAATGGGATTAGATGAACAAAAATAATAGCAGGGTTTTTCAGTAAAACAAATTTAGTTTCTAAGCCAATCTTGATAAACTCTCTATTATTTCTAATCAAGACTAATTTCAAATCAATTCTGAATGACCCTAGTTGGGTATGTCATTATAAAGTTGACTTTCATAGTATCTGTAAGAAATTATCCTGGGTTTGCACAAAAATAGAGTTAACATTGGAAAAGAAGACTGTTTAACTTCTCTAGTTCTGTACTACTAAAGATGTTAAGTATTTGAGTTTTTGCTACTTAGAATAAGAGACTTGCTATAGAAAGTTGGTTGCAAGTTGTCTAAGAGCTTCAGATAAAAGGCATATGGATTAAACAAGTTACTTTACCTTTCAGAAACTGGTCAAGAAGGGTGCCAAAAAGAATAGAAGGTTTTTTAGTTCCAGGATGTCTATTTAATTAAAGTCATTATTTACTGAGATAACTTTAGGTGATTTTGAGATACTCTTTAAAATTATGTATAGAGATAAATGGGTTAGGGTTAGCTCTCTTAATTTCCTTAAGCAACAAGATAAAACTGCTATCATATATATCACAAACTTCATTCAACTTGTATCTCTACAACCAGTAAACCAATTTTCACAAACTAAGTTGCACTGAAAAGTCCCAAATGAGAGTTATCCACATATATAAGATATATAAAAGTAATAACAGATTATTGAGATATTAGACCATTAGTAATTACAAGTTTTATTGGCTGTTATCTCAAAATGACTAGACAGATTCCCATGCAAACTTGCACTGAAAAGCACTTATCAAACTATCTCTATATTACAAACTTAAGACCTTAAAGTGAGTCAAAAGAAAGAACCTTGTATAGGGATTATACAAGAGAACTTAATAGAGTTTCAAGTACAAAACTGTCTATCTTATATATGCTAGACTACTGGTCTATGCTATACTTCCATTAGCCTACCCTAAAGAACCATGTATTATTCTTAAGGTCAATATATGCAAAATATACTGTATAATATCATCTTGTTCCAAAATCTTCTACAATGTTCTATGTTTCATGTAATTGTGTTAAATATAACTGTGACAGTATCATATAACATGTGGTCAATATGTGACTGTTTGTGACAGTCATGTGTAATATTATACTAATCCCTAATCTTGAGTTTAAAATAAACAATAAATGGAAAAGAAAATAGAAATGAGAAAGTAAAATAAAATAAAATAAAGTCTATTATTTTTGATTCTGACATTACCCCCCCCCTTCAAGGTTTCTCCTCTGGAGAAACTGACTTCTATTTTTGCCAGTTCTTCTCTAACTTTCTTAAATACTCTTTCTCAAATCTTCTGTTATCCTATTCGTACAATATCTTTGCTATATACTTTTCTAGTAACTCTTCCCTCTTAAAGTCTCTTTCTTCTATCATATCTAACTTTTCCTGTCATCTTACTTCTGTATTTATTCTCTCCTCAAACTCTGCTACTACTTTCTTTGCATTTTCTGGATTTTTCTTCTTCTTCTATGTATCATGCTCTGTTGTAAATTTCTTCCATTATACTGAATACTTTGTTACTCCTTTTATTTTTTTTATTTAATATTTTTTCCATCTCCTATTCTTTGACTTTCTCTACCACTATCAGTTTTGCTTCTTCAACTTTCTGTTTCCCTACTTGCTCCTTGTATCATGCTATTTAACTGATATTTACTACTAGATGAATTCTCATTGAAGTGGACAATTATAATTTGACTTTATTGGTAGAAACTACCTTGTTAATGAAATATGAACCAATATATTGGTCCACTAGCTTTTTCACCAGCCTTTCTTTGAACACCAAGTCCTTCATACTCAATGTTGTGACAACTACTAGTCACAAAGACCAATAATGACACTACAAGTAAATCTCAAAGTAGATATCAAGTAGAGGTTATAAGAGAACTTGACAAGAAGTCCCTGATGTATTGTTACCATATTTATACAATAGATACATGGTCTGTGCTAACAATAAATAACCCTACTCTAATGTCCATATGTTGTTCATGAGTGCACCATATGTATACCATGAGGTGA
>Ga0157363_1003182_pt1 | contig 14737 bp, 17 predicted proteins | sample AttsexASBM1_FD_111477 | JGI IMG/M metagenome (GOLD analysis project Ga0157363, IMG submission 111477) | Fungus gardens microbial communities from leaf cutter ant in Ribeirão Preto, State of São Paulo, Brazil - Atta sexdens ASBM1 | ecosystem: Host-associated > Fungi > Mycelium > Unclassified ...
AGTTATGCTAAAAGTGCACAATGTCAAGCTTAGCTTTAACATCTGGCTGGTACTATATATGTACTTCATACTGTACTCCTGACATGGAGGGCATTAGGTAAGATATACATTCTATAGAGTAATCACTTATAAAAGAGCAATAAATCCCTAGTTGATATTGGAGTAAAAGTGAACATGTTAGCAAAAAGAAATTTTTCTATTGAAAATGAATCTAAGGTATTTCCAGGTATTCTTGGATTGTAGAATAAGTTCTCCTAAGAAAGTGAGATCCAAAGGGAAAGGGTTGAAGCTTCTGGTTAATCTAGAAAAATGAAAGATTTCTAACTTTTTATGTTCAACCAAAAGTTCAAATTAGTCTGTAAAAAAACAGTATTTTACATTTCAAAAGATTTTTCCTGCAAAATGCAAATATTATCATCCACAAAAAATATAAAAGAAACAGAATGTTTTTGAAATATATTTTTTGATCTTTTTTCAAAAATATGAAAAACAGGAGCAATATACAAAGTGGATAAGATAGGAGAGAGGACAGATCCTTGTCCTACACCTACATCTGTCCTAAAAGAGGGAGAAACAAAATTGTTCCACATATAATGAGTTTTCCTATTTATATTTATTAAATAGTTAGAAAAGAAAAATGAAATCCTAAAATTGAAGCTGACTTTGTCTAGAATCAAAGAAAGGAACTAATGATTAAGCAAAGGAAAAAACTAGATGATATCAAAGGCTAGTATGCTTATTTGAAGATTCTTGACCTAACTAAATGAATAAGGTAAGTAAGGATAATATCTACATTAGTAATCAAGTGTTTTTTTAAGTTCTTCCAGTTGATTAGAATGGACAAAGTTAGATGTGATGGATTGGTATTATAGTCTCTCTTTGATGACCTTTTCAATGAGTTTTCCTAAAGTATTAAGAAGAACAATAGAAAAAAATATCTTGGAAAAATTGTAAGATACTTTGTTGGGTTTAGGAATAATAATCAAAGTGGACATTTTGAAATACAATGGCCAATGATCAAGATCAATGCATGAATTAACAATGTTGACAATATTGGATAGACACTTATTATTGTTTACAATCACTTTGAAATACTTCTATGAGACACAGTCAGGTTCTGAAGTGAATGAATTATTACATTTTCTTATCATATTTCTGAATTCTTCCTTCAAAAAAGGTAGCCATTCCAATAAAGGTTTTGAGAGGTTGTTATCTAATAGGTATATATTTATTTTGTGCTAAATTGAGCATTTGATGAAGAGCCTGCCATAGATTTTAAAGCTCAGTATACAGGTGCTCATTATATAGAATGGCCTCAGTAGCAGGAAGTTTATACTTCTTGACCCAATTCATAAGATTCCAGGATCTCTTGTTTTTCAATGTGATTTCTTGAATTTTATCATTAAAGAAAGTATGTTTGGTCTTCTTAACAAGCCTCTTAAAATTCTTCCAATCTTCTAGTAACTTTGAGAAGCAATAAGTGTTTAGTTTGATGCTACACTCTTCATTCCACTATGCTTTTGAATGTTTAGTGATATTAACATTCTTGGAAAATTTATACTAAGTAGAATTTGAAACTCTTGTGTATTCTTTGCTTAATATGTCTATCATATTGATATTTCCCAAAGTGTTTGTAAGCTCAGTGATGAAATTCTCTTCTTCTTCACTGTTTCTAATGATGGTTCATCATTTGTCTTGTATAAACTCCTCACTAATAAATATGTCAACAGTTAAAAGAACATGATCTGAAAAGTATCAAGACTCTGGTAAAATAAAATCAGCATATCAAGTCAGGACTTAATGGATAGAGAAAGACAATTTAAGTTCAAGAGAATCAGTGATCTTTATAAGAATATTGCTATAGGCTGAATGATGAGGATAGAATGAATCTCAATCCTTATCCCTAATATTAAAATTCCTAGCTATAATAAGAACATAAAGAATATCCTGCCACTGTTAAAGAAAGTTGATATATGTTATTACTCTAAGATGTTTGTTGTCACTAGATGGTTGTCTAAAAAAGATTATCCAGGCAGGATAATTGGAGGTACCAATGATTTTTTTTACTTTTCTTGTTAGATAAACTTGGGATAGTTCAAATGAAAGATCATGGTGGTTCTTGAATGAAAAGAATGTCAAACTCTTTCTTGTTTTCCAAAATTATCTCAGTAAGTAGCCTGTTCTTGTGAACATTCTGTGAAAATAATCAGAGATTTTTTAAAATCATAAACTTGCCTCACTCACAACTGAGTGGATTGATTTGCTTCTATTTTTATGAAGCTTCTGATATTTTTTTGTATGTCATTTTCTGTTGAACCTGTACCTTCAGAACAGGCACATATTGCTATCTGCTTGATGATTGCTCTTGCAATTAATGCACTTGAAGCTGTGTGAGCATAGTGTCACAAACTTCATTCAGCTTGTATTTCCACAACAAGTAGACTGATTTTCACAAACTAAGTTGCACTGAAAAGCCCCAAATAAGGGCTATATGTACATATGTGGGATGTACAAAAGCAACAGCAAATAACTGAGATAAAAGACCATCAGCAACTGTAAAAGCTTTGTTTGCTAATATCTCATGAACAGCTGAATGGATTCACATGATTGAACTTGCATTGAAAAGTACTCATCAAACAACTTCTGATGATATATGGTATATCTCATATCAATAAGTATTCATAGAGATACAAGTATATCAATGTAGTGACATAATTAGTTATCTTTTAAAATTAGCCTGATAGTTGCTGTGACAGATGACAGCTCCCATCAGATACAAGTTTTGATCATGTAATAGAAACAGCTTGTATATGGACCATCACTCTTTTGTATATATATCTCTGTATTTGAGGATTAGACCTCAGACTTAACAACATCAATTTATATTATTTATTATTGATATCTGTATTGATCTTAATCATCATTGTCATCATTATTGAACTTCTGAATCACTCCTAAACCTCTGAGAGTGTACTTAAGGTTCAGATATCAAAAATAAGTGAGTCGTTCATTTTGTAATACATAGTTTGCCTTTTTTGGTTTCAAATCATGGTAGGTTTATCTTGAAGTTTACTTTGCAACATCATACTAAGTCACAGTGGTGCTCTACTTTGTGCAGTCCATTGCACTTGATGTATTTCAATCCATATGCATAATAAGATAATATTGTGTGCCTTCATTTCCAACAATTCTTGCATTGCAATATTTCAGAGTTTATATTGGTACCTTGGATAGTTGTGATATGGCTTCCAATATTAAAGCATCTGCTAATCAAACCTTTGGCTTTGGAACTGGTTTGGACATCTAAAATATCAATTCATATTATAGTCATATCCAATTTTGGGAAGGCTTTGATAATATGAGGTTTTGATGCAATAACAATGTTATTAAATATATAAGACAAATGTAAGACTCTTCCAACTATATCAGCAGAAATAGAAACATTTGTGTCTTTGATAAAGTATAGAATGCCTAAAATCTTGAGATAAGATTTTGACTATAAAGTTTAGAGTTTCCCTTGTGGGAAACCTTATCAAAACCACAGAAAGTGTTCAGTAGAAAGCTACTCCCTACCTACTAATCCCTTTGTACTATCATGTTCAGCAGCCTCTCTTGCTAGGAGACCTCCTTATTTGGTCTGCAGTTTAGTTTGTTTAACAGCTGACAGTAGACTAAGCCTTTAACTAACAATCTCTCTATTATGGGTGTATCTAAGACTAAATCTGACTTCACAGCCTAAGCCTACCAAGTAGGTCAGTATGAAATTGTGCCTATGTAGCACTCCAGGTGAGATTTTCCTACATCTTGGTGATTCCAACACTCCAGCTTTAACTTAAGCCTAAACTGGTTATTATTATACCAGCAGACTGATAGTAGATATAGATCTCTCAAGCCAGTGAAGGGGAATTACCCTATTCTGCTATAGCTCAGTCCTTACAAAGGCACTACTCTCTGTTTTAACTTCTCATCCTCTAGCAGGTGATTTGCTTATACTTATAGGTATAGATCCCCAACCTGTCCAGAGTTGATGTCTTGCCATCTGTCAACCTAGTAAGTATTCCAGAACAAGCCTGGACTAGGAGTTGTTTCTATAGTGTGACTAACTACCTCTAAGTCATATAAACTAAAGGTGTAGAGTGTTCTGTTCCTATCCTAGCTAATATACCAACTAGGTTTATACTTATACCAAACAGTAGGCTGAGCCTTTAACCAGTTAGCCCTCCAGAATCTGATCTAGCTAGGTGGGTTTGTGCCAAATAGTAGACTAAGTCTCTTAACCAATCAGCTCCCCAAGATTAGATTGTTATTACCCCAATTCCCTATTTTATATTGACATATCCTTTTGGTTCTAGTTATGAATATTACTAGAAACAATAATAAGAACTAATCTAACTACTTGGCCTTGCAAGATCTATATATCCTGCCTCCTAGGAAGTCTATTACTAAACCTTTCATTCTGGTAGGAATGTAATATTCACTATTCTTATGGTATATACCAATTATAGAAACCAAGAGCCCTAGTGGTTGTTATATAGTATTACTACCACATAGTTATAAAGTTAATGTTACAAACTTAAGACTTTAGAGTTGGTCAAAAGAAAGAATCTTGTATAGGGTTTATACAAGAGAACTCAATAGAGAACTCTGTACAGAATTGTCTACCTTATATATCTAGGACTTATGGTCTGTGCTAGCTATTTCTACCCTACCCTAAACAGCCATGTGTATGCCTTAAGGACAACATATGTTATTCATATTGTATAATATCATTCTTCCAGAATCTTCTACTTCTTTCCATGTGACTTGTGACTTGTGACCATTACTGTAACCATGTCATATGATGTGACTGTCACTCTAACCCTAACCTTAAGTTCTAAAAATAGAAAAATGAAAAATAAATCAAATGAAAAATAAAAATAGAAAATAAAATAAAAATAAGTTAAGTCTACTACTTTTATCTTTGACAGTTAAGATATTTACACTTAAAGGGAATTGAATCCTCAATCTTTTGAACACTTACTCAAGTGCTTTTACCAGGTCTTCAGTGATTAAAACCACTAGGCTATTAGAGCTTATATATCTATAGTGTACAAACTGTTATTGTTATTTGACATTACATTTTATTATATAATGATATGTTACAATTCTGAGCTTGACTTAGATTGCAACTTAGACAAAGATTAATTGGTATAACATAAGAATACATAATTATATCTATAGCTATATATATCTAATGACCATGAGGAAATAAGAAGGTATTCTTGAGGGGAGAAATGAAAAAAATTATAAGAAGAACATAAGAAAGTGTCTACTACTACTATATAAGATACTAAATAATACATAAGATACAAGATACAGTAAATATAAGTCAAAGATGAAACAAACCCCAATACATGTCCAAGTCATGGCAAACATGTAGTAAACACTTGTAGAGTATAAAATAGTAATTGTTATGGTACACTTGAACTCTAATATTTTATTTTATTTTTATTTTTATTTTATTTATTTTCTTTGATTTCATTTTCAATTTTGTTTTCTTTTTCTTTTTCTAAGTTCTCTTTCTTCTCCCAACTATCATGTTCCACCATAAATCCCTTTTACCATACCAAGTATTTTACTACTCCTCTTACTTTTCTTTTGTTTAATATTTTTTCTACTTCTTATTTCTCTACTCTGTCTACCTCTACTGGTTTCACTTCTTCCCTCTTCTGCCCTCCCACTTGCTCCTTGTATCATACTATTTGACTGACATTTACCACCAGATAGATCCTCATTGAAACAGACAGTCATAATTTGACTATATTGGTTGATACTACTTCATCAATGATATATGGTCCAATATAACAATCTATGAGTTTCTTTGTTGGTCTCTCTTTAAATACCAGATCTTTCATACTCAATATCACACTATCTCCTGCTTTCCACATCTCCACTTCTCTTCTTCCTCTATCAATCTGTTATTTTATTTCCTCTTGTACCTTTTTTAATGCTGCTTCTGCTTTCTCCTATACCTTCTTTATTCTTTCTGCAAACTCTGTTGCCTTTTCTATTTTTCCTCTCCTTTTAATATCTATCCCCATTCTCAGTTCCCTTCCATAGTTTTTCATAAATAAAGATACTTTAGTTGTCGAATATGCCTTTTTATTAATTGCAAACTCCACTAACGCTAACTATTTGAGCCAATCCTTTTGTTAATAATCTATAAAGAATCTCAAATACTGTTCTAATTTCTGATTTATTCTCTCAGTTTGACTGTCTATTTGTGGGTGGAATGATGTCAATAACTTTATTTCAATTCCCAACATGTTATTCAACTCCTTTAACATTTCTGCTACAAACTGTGGTCTTCTGTCTAATACTATACTTTTTAGCAATCCATACAACTTGCACATGTTATCTTTAAACAGTCTTGCTAGTCCTTCTGCCAATTTTCCTTCTATTGTTACCACAAAATATATTATTTTTAACAACCTATCATAGACTACTAGGATTGCATCTTTCCTAGCTACTAACAGTAACTTTGTAATAAAGTCTACCATTAGGTGTATTCATAGCTTTTCTGAAACCTCACTCAACTTCAGCTTTCCTGCTGGTACCTCTATCTTATTTTTCATCTGCTAGCACATATCACATTCTTCCATGTATTTTCCCACCTTCTTAGTTACTCCTGGCCACCAATATTTTCTTGTCACCAACTCCATTGTCTTTCACTTGCCTCCATGTCCAGCCACTAGTGTATCATGGTGTAACTGTATTATCTCCACTCTTAGTTCCTCATTCTTCAGTATATATACCTTTCCTTCCTTAAGCACTAATTTTCCTTCTATCTGCCATTCTTCTCCTCTCAACATTTTTACCTATGCCTTCTTCATCTCTTCTACTACTCTAACTACTTCATTGTCTTTACTCCTAGCCTTTTTTATCTTTTCTATTATATCTACTTCAGGTCCTTCTATTACTACTTCTGATAAATTATGAAGCCAACAGTTCTTAATAAATACTTGGTTCTCATTGTCCTTTTCTACACCTACTTTCCAATCTGGTCTTCTACTCAATCCATCTGCCTTTTCCATTTTTGTACCTGAAACATGTTTCAAGATAAAGTTAAATCTCAACAAATATAGTGCTTATTGGGCTTGTCTCCTATTTAACTTCTGTGCCTTCATAAAGTACTCCAAATTCTTATGGTCTGTCCAAACCTTGAACTTGTACTTTGCGCCCTTTAATAGATGTTGTCAATTTTCCAATCCTCTTATAACTGCCAACATCTCCTTATTGTAAATCTCGTAGTTCTTTTCTATCTCATTTAAAGATTTTGAGAGAAAGGCTACTGGCTGCCACTTCCTATCTTCACACTCCATAGATAATACTTCTCCCATAGCATAATATGACATGTCTACTTCCATTCTCATTTTTTTGTCTAGGTCTGGTGCTGCTAACACTGGTTCTTTTGTAAATCTCTTCTTCAAACTTCTAAATCCCTTTTCTTGCCTTTCTGTCCATTCCCACTTCTTGTCCTTCTTTACCATATCATGCAGTAGTCTGGCTATGGTTGCAAAATCTTTAATGAATCAGCAATAATAATTTGCCAATCCCAAAAACTTTTATATATCCTTGACTTCTTTTGGAGTTAGCCAGTCCAAAACACCCTTCACCTTCTCCTCCTCTATCTTGATCCCCTCTAGTCCTATTACCACTCCTAAAAATCCTACTTCCTTCACCTTCCACTTATACTTTTCTAGCTTTATATACAAATTGTTTTCTACCAATCTCTTCACCACTTCTTCTACTAACTTATCATGTCTCTCTTTTGCCTCTGTTCCAATAATTACATTATTAATAAAACTCACCACTTTTCCAGTGTTGATGAGGTCTCATGAAATCTCATTTATCATGGTCTAAAAAGTTGCGGGTGAGTTTGCCAGACTAAAGAACATCACTATTGGCTCAAATGATCTCTCTGGTATCATGAATGCTACCTTCCACTCATTTCCTCCTTTTATCTATATATTATTATAATCTCATCACAAGTCCATCTTTGTAAATACTTTCTTCATACCTATATTCTCTATTACATCTGTAATTAAAGGTAAAGGATAACTATTCTTAATAGTCCATTCATTTAAATACCTATAGTCTTATACCATTCTCTTCTTGTCATCCTTCTTTCCTACAAAAAACACTAGTGCCATTTGAAGTGACTTCAAGGGTCTAATGTACCCTTTTCTCAGTTGTTCTGAAATAAACTTGTGCATCTCCTCCCTCTCTTCTCTTGACAATGGGTACACCTTTCTCTTCTTTAGTATAAATCCTTCTTTCATCTCAATAGCATGATCCTATAGCTTTCTAGTGGGCATCCATTCACTAGACTTTTTCCCAAAGACCTGGATCTACTTATGGAAGTGTTCTGGCACCAGCCTTTTTGCCTCCTCTTCCAATTTCGCTGCAGTTTCCTCTTCATCCTATATTTCCTATTCTTCTGCTACTTTTTTTACCTCCATTGTTCTCTTTCTTTCCTTCCTGCTTCTTTTTTTCTCTCTCCTTTCTCCTGCTTCTGCCACCTTGACTTTTCCTACTTTGGTCTCTACTGCTTCCTACACTCCTCTAGATATCTCATCATATTTACTTCTCCTGTTCTCCAGTCAATTTCAGGGTTGTAGTAGGCAAGCCATGACATTTCCAAGATTACATTCCACTTCTGTCCTCCAATCACATTGATTCCTATTCTCTTCCTATGTCCTTGATAATAAATATTTACTTCCACTGTATTTTCTATTGGCCTCTTTTTATTGAACATTCCATTCACATTTAACCCTACTCTTTGATTAGAGTACATTATTATTGCATTTGTCCTCTTTACCCCTTTTATTGGAGTAGGCCCTGTCAGCACCCACTGTTAAGAAAATTTCTGTCTTCTAGGCTAAACTTGAGGCCATGGCAATTGCTGCCTAGATGTCTCTACATTGTTTGACCTTGGAGCTAGTACTCTATTATCCCTTTGTCCCTTCAACCTTTTCTTCTCTTGCCTACTCTCTCTTCAGTTTCTGTCTAAAGCAATTGCCCTATCATACTACTGTTCAATAAAACTTGGTTGGTATTCTGACTTCATGAGCCTTCAGCATATTACTCCATTCATTCCTCTCTTGAATTCTTCTACTAATGGCCTTCTCTCATACCTGCTACCTCTTGCTGCCCTTCTAAATTTTTGGACAAATTCCTCCATCATTTTCCCCCCTTGTTCTATTCTTTTTAATTCTGCTACTTTGACTGCTTCTTCATATCCTCCTCCAAACTCTTTCTTTATATCTGCCAGAAATTCCCCTACTGTCTTGTATTCTAATGTTCCTCCCTCTAAATCTTCCAAAATATTCTCCTTCCATACATCTGCCAATCCTCCCTGTACATATGACAAGATCTACTAGATCTGTTCTTCTACTATTATTCCCCTCATCTTCATTCTTAGATATAGTTTGCATGCTATAATAAAACCTGAGACCTTTAATGAGGTTTCATCAAATATTTGTGGCTTGGCCACCTCTGTGCTTACCCCTTCTTCTCTGATTGCTCTCTCCTGAAGGGCTTGGAGCTGCTCCTATTATTGCTAAATGATTTGTTCATAATTAATAGAACCTTGTTGACTCATGTTGTATCTTTAAGTTTACTTAGTGATTACTATTTGGTCTTTGTAACTAAGTGGTTGCTACAACAGTAATCATAATATGATGGACTATATATTTCTTATACTACATATTCCTACTCATAGTTTTGTGCTACAAAGACTGAGGTGAGTATTAGAGCAACTAGGCAGAAATACAGATTTTGCACTTTCTAGGAAAATCCTAAGAGAACAGAATAAAGTTTCCTAGAGGTGACAACTATCTTAAATATTGCACTGTCCATCCAATCCAGTAGAACAATACTGATGTAATCAAGGAATGATGGTACCAGCATTGTTAGAAACAGTAAATGGAGACATCACAAACTTATACTAAGATTTCAGTATAGGAGTGGTGAGTCCAAGTGTAATGGAGTTTAAGCACAGAGTTTGACAAGACTGGAGCAGGAAGGTCTATATTAGAGTCTGCTACCAGTATTTATTTGAGAAAGTCCAGACATAGAGTTTATTGGTGGAGTTTCTAACAGATTTTGGAGTTTGTAGTCCCCTTACAGTGAGTATAGAATAGCTTTATGTGTTTTCTTCTCTTATCTAACTTATATCTAGCTCTATTAATCTAGAAATATACTTGTTGTTTATTTCAAATACCTGTATATCTCTCTCATTATAACATAAAATGAAAATAAAATATAAGGGTTTAAGTATGCTATAATAGCTACTGCATTGTTTCTTTCAACATCTTCCAACAATTACTCCATAGATGTGAAACACAACTACAATAGAGATGAGTTTATAGAACTCGTATTATCATCTGTGGTGGTTCAAGCATCACAGTCTAAATTTTCAACATGAACCTCATTCAATTCTCCCAGTACTATATTACACTAACTAATTTATATGTTTGAGAGAACTAGCTCATTGTTTTAAAGATATGCCCATTGTTTTGACATAGGTATGGATTCACATAGTAGTGTATATTTTTCTATCTAATCCAATATTATTGGAGATAGACATCATATATCCCAATCAATAGAATTTTAGCTTGTTTTGCTTATAAAGAGAGTAGTGGATGGCCCAGACATAAGAATTATTATTTGTGCAGTTTCAATAGTCTCAGAGGTGTTGCAGTTTCTATTCCCTCCAGTGACATGAATAGTTTCATTTGTACTCTAGCCAGTATTTTCAGAGGATTTACCTGTGTTTGTTATTCTCATAGAATGCTTGTTAGTAGAAATTAAGCTGCTTTGGCAGACTTTTGGGAATCCATTTTTCTCAGATGATTAAAGTAGTTGTAGTTGGTCAAGTTGATTATGTTAGTGACTATCTTGACATAGTAGCTTTTTATTAAAATATCTGACCTAAGACCATGATACAGGTCACATCCACAGTATATAAAGGTTCAAATAACGAGATAACTGTTTAAAGCTATTATATTCAAATAAAAATCTATACTATCTAAACAATATCCTGAAAGGCTAGGAAAGTTATTTATACAGTTGGTGAAAAGATAATAAGAGAACAAACATATGTCATTTCTCCTAATATGAAAAATAATCTCAATAGTTTTTGACCTAGATATTGAATTGAATTGATAAACTTGTTGTGAGCACCACTTCTTTCTCTCTTACTGCCATCTTACATAGTAGTGCCTAAAAGAGAATTAGCAAATATACTACTTCCAACTATATCTAGAGACTTCACTATCATAATAATAGTTCAAAATAATACTATGATGAACATGGATGTTAACATTCCAAAGGAAAGGTTGGCTATATCAAGCTTCAATAACTCTAAAGCATTGTCGATACATTCAAATGTTTCATCTATTCTTTATCACAAGAGAATGAAAATCCAAAGTCTCAAGTTAACATGGGACAAACAGGTTGAAATTAGTAAGAAGGAAAACTTCTCTCTTTCATATGCCACTTCCAAAGTAGGAGAGGAAAAAATGGCTGATGAGATAATAGACCACAATTCTGAACATGGAGAAAAACATGATATCAATAAGGCAGCTACGTCAAACAACACAGTAAATCCACAAGGTGTAGATAAGGCCATTAATAACTCCAACATATGTATGCCTCAAGATATTGAAACCACTTTGATCCCTTATGAAGAAAACTGCTCTATGGAACTAAATGTCTAGGATGGGGAAGTATACCTCATTTATATTTTCAAAAATATGAACTTCTTGAATATAGATGCCAAGAATATTGAAACATTGCTTTTGTACATGGTGAATTTCATTAGTAACAAAAAGCTGAACAAGGATCACAATCTTATATAGCTTAATAGGTTTGGCCATGCTGTATGGCATTTTATTTCATCTATCTACAAAGCTGGATAGAATTCTCTCAAAACTAATGATAACAGAACATTTAAGCAAAACATTATATCTAAATTCATACCAAAGATCAACTCAAAAGTCGATGGCAATATCAACAAGTCTAAAAAGAAAAACAATCAGATTAATATAAACAAGTAAGTAGAAGTTGTCAGAATTCCATCTTCTATTCCTCTAAGATCTTCTAAAAAAACTTTGGAGAAATTGAAATTCTATAATAATAAAAACAAGGTATAAAATCAAAGAAAGATACTAATTCCAAAAAAAGACATTCTTATGCTCAGTCCTTGACTCCAAATGTCAATAAAATCTTAAAACTCAAGGAAAACTTTCCAAAGCTTTTGAACAAGAAAATTGAAAATATTTACAAGATAATCAACAATTCTGGTAAAGTTAAACCTAGAATCAATATAACAACCAAAGATCCTTCTTGTAAAAAAATCATTATTCCTATAGGTAACAATAACAGAGCTAAATTTATGGCATTATCTAATCTGCACATTACTAACTTGAATAGGGCTCTCAAGAACATTAAATCTGATGTTATGACTGATTTCATTAGAAAAGACCAACATGGTATTATCATTACCACTAACAAGGTTGTGTCAACTTTGGAACTACAAACCATTGAAAAATATGTGAAAACATCAACAACATGAACACTAACAATATATCAACTTCCTGCCTATCTCAATCAAAATCTTATTTGAAAATAATAGGTATTCCTTATTTGATTGAAGGTACTAACACTTTTGTTGACTCCAGCATAGTCAAGACAATTTGAAAGAATACACACTTTTTCAATGACATTTTTTTGGCTTCCAAACCAAGAGTCATCAAAGTATCTCCCAAATCTGACATGGTTATTATGTGGATCAACATCTGAGACTCCCAGAGCAGTACATCTGCTAAAGTTCTTATTAATCATTGCTTTAATGTAGGAAGCCACATTACTACTGTACAGGATGCCAACATGAACCCTGGAGTCCCCTAGTGCAAAAGTTGCTAAAAATGGTGACATATAACCTTTTCTTGCTGAATCCAAGATTCAAATGTATTAAATGTAATGGACTACACAAAGTCAAATATCACCAACACTTTGCTTGGTATTGCAAAGCAAACTTCAAAACAAACCTGCCTCATCTTGAAAAAAAACAAGGAGGATCCTGTTCCTACTCATTCAAATGTTTGAATTGCAAAGGTGATCATCAAGCTGACTCAAATATATGCCCTTTTCAGAAACATTGTTTTAACAAGGAATGGCATACCAAGAAATATCAGAAGTTTCTGGAAACTAGGAAACAATCAATTTACTCAGCTATAAGCATTATACAAGCATGTTTATTAGAAGTCTCAAAGTATTCTTGTAAAATGTTTGAAAGAACAAAGCTCTCACCAATCTAATCCTTGAAACTCAAAAAGATTTTGATATCATTTTTATCCAAGAACCTCCATGATCATTTATATGGGCTATTCCAAGTTCTTCAAGTGAAGAAGGTAATAAAGTTGTAGGAGCCCCAAATCATCCAAATTGGATTAATTTTTCCAGGCCAAATTCTGGAGAGTATGACCATCCAAAAGTCATCTCTTACATCAACATTCATCTAATTTCAATGTGTTTCTCTCTTTGCAAAGATATTTGGATGACAATCAGACTGCTTTAAAGTATCTCAAGGATACTGAAGCTAACATTCACAATATTCTTATCATGGCTAGTAACTTTAATGTTAGAGATAATGACTAGAACTCTTCATATCTTTTTTATTTGTCATATAGGGATATTCTTTTTGAGATCATAGACTCTTTTGATCTTTCTCTTTCCTTATCCATTTAACAGGTTCCTACTCAATATTCTGATAAAAACAACAAATTAAACTCAGTTATTGATCTATTCTTTCTATAGTCCAATTTGATAGAACTCAACAGTCATGAAATCTATCCAGAACTTCGATACCCTTCTGATCACACCCCTCTCACCATTAATATTATCATTGATAAAGAATTCATACAAGTCAAAAGATGTACTATTGTAAAAAATAGTAAAGAAGAATCAAACTTTATGTCTGACTTTATCAAGAATTTCAGGATTATAAAAACCTTAAATATTTCTGACAAGGAGTCTTTTGAATACATAGTTCATGATTATGCAAACTTAGTGAACTCTACATGGTTTAAAAACTCATGTATGGTAAATATAATGAGATAATCTAAAGATTGGTAAAATGAAAATTGTCAAGAAAAACTTACTGCTTATAGATTATCTAAAAGTGTTAAGAATTGGAAGGACTTTAAGAAAACAGTGAAGATAACAAAGTGCACTTTCTTTGATAACAAAATTCAAGAAATTGCATCAAACAATCATAGACCTTAGAATCTAATTGTTACAACTTAAAGACCCTAGAATTGGTCAATGAGAAGAACCTTATATTAGGATTAACACAAGAGAACTCAATAGAGAACTCTGTACAGAATCATCTACCTTATATACCTAAGACTAATGGTCCATGCTCTACTACTTTAGCTTACTCTAAATGACCATTCATCTGTTTTAAGATCAATATATGTATAATACATGTTATATGATATTATCTTTCTAGAATCTTCTACTATCTTCTATCCTGACACTAAGTCTTATCTTTGTGACCATTTTGTTATGGAACGCTTTGGACACTAACATTTTTCTTTTTCTTCTATCTATTTTCCTTGATTTTATATTTCTTTTCTTTTGAATTTCTTTTTCTTTTTCTTTTTAGTGACGATGAAGAGGCATGTGACAT
>Ga0157363_1003183_pt1 | contig 14737 bp, 8 predicted proteins | sample AttsexASBM1_FD_111477 | JGI IMG/M metagenome (GOLD analysis project Ga0157363, IMG submission 111477) | Fungus gardens microbial communities from leaf cutter ant in Ribeirão Preto, State of São Paulo, Brazil - Atta sexdens ASBM1 | ecosystem: Host-associated > Fungi > Mycelium > Unclassified ...
ATTCAAATTCTGCTACAGCTTTCTTTGCATTCTCCAAGTCCTTTTTCTTCTTCTATGTATTGTTTTCTGCTGTAAACTTCTTTCTTTCAACACACCAAATACTTGACTACTCTTCTTATTTTCTTTTATTCAAAAATTTTTCTACCTTTTATTCTTCAACTTTTTTTATTTTTATTAGTTTTACTTTTTCTACCTTTTGTCCCTCCACTAGTTCTCTATATCTCACTACTTAACTAACATTTATAACCAGATGAATTCTTATTAAAGTTGGCAGTCTCAATTTAAATACATTAGTGAATACTACTTTTTCAATAATATATAGACCAACATATTAGTCTACTAGTTTTCTCACTAGTCTGTCTTAAAACACTAAATATTTTATACTCAACATTATCTCTTTTTTCTATTCCTCTACTTCTTTTTTTTTCTTTTCTACTTACTGCTTTATCTTCTTTCTGTTATAAGACAAAAGTATGGACAGACTTTGGTAAGGTTAGGGTTAAGATATAGATAGTAGTTATATTATTAGTCTACGATAAGAGAGAGAAGTCACATGACATGAGGACAGGGCATAGACATTAGGGTAGGCATAGAGAAGTCATAGCACAGACCATGAGGACTTTATATAAATAGTAGGTAGAATACTGTTGTGGTTCCCTGTCAAGTTCTCTTGTGAATACACAACTCGTGTTCCCACTAGATATCTGCCCTTTGAGATTTACCACTTGTGCTGCTATTGGACATTGGTCTAGTGGTTGCCACAACACTTACTATTCTTGAGTGGTTTCCACTTACTAAGTTTTCAAAGTTTTGTTCTGAAATATACAACCAGTACAGCTAGTAGAGGCACAGTATACAAGCTAAAGCCAAAGGTTGTTCTGACCTGTTTTCTGCATTCTTGAATAATGTACTAATCACTTATTTGAACTTCTGAGATGTTCTATTGGATTTCAGATAATAAAATGTGAATTGTGTCTAATAGTCTTGAATCATAACAATAAACACATAATATAGTGATATTAGTACATACACTCACACAATAGCTTAGCGTGTACTTGTATTTTTCTATAGTAATAAGTGGTAGAATATTAGAATAATCAAAAATACTTAATAATATAAAACAAGACTAAGGTGCTCAAAAATATGAAAATAAGAGAGTAATTTATTATTATACACCCATCCAAATATATCTGATTCATCCAATTACATCATAAATAATGTTTTCCTAATATTTGATTTACTCAAAATATCTATAAAAGAGAGTATCTTTCTTTCTACTTACTTATCCTTATCCTCTTCTAGTATGGATTTACCTAGTTTCTTTTTATGTTCAATCACTTTATTACTGATCATATGGTTTCTCATGATCTCTATAAAACTCTGGACTTGATTTTCAAGAACTTTAGTATATCTAAAGTAGTAACCTATCTTCTTTAATTCTTGAATGGTTTTAATACCAGTATTTAAGATATGTAGATACTCTGTAGTTTCTTAGCTTGAAAATCAACTAGTATAGTACACTGTTCTAAGTATTCATGTTTGGAAGTCTGACTTTCTTTATATTTCTTTTCTTAGTAATATTCTCTTTCCAAATATGACTGTTATAATATACAGAGGTTGCTGAAGCCAAGGCCATCTAGAATCTATATTGGATAATATTCCCATACTCTTTTGATATCTTTTGTAATTTCCCCACAAATGGTTTTCTCTTCTAGGCATATTTATATTGATCAATCATAACTGGTTAACAGTCTGATGGACTGCCAGATGAAAACTAGACTATAGCAACAAATTTTTTCTCTTACTTGGATCAAAATTATATAGTTGATGTCTCAGTATAAAAGAACTCAATTCTTAAGCAGTGAACCTTGGCTGTTTACATACTAGTGTCAGACTAAGCTTATATTCTATTATAAATATTAAATAATAATGAAATGAAAATGAAAAAAAGGAAATAGGATAAAATTATAATGAAGAGGTATATACACAACAGTTTAAGACTAAACCTTGTCCAGTAGTATATTACTTAATCTTGCTTACATCTATCAGCTCTCTTTCTCTGAGGATTGCAAGCTATCTAGTCTCTGTTAAGCAATTATCATAATATTGTCATAAAGTGATCATATTAATATTCTAATATGTTCTTGGCAATAGGATGCTATAGAAATGATTGTAAGCAATCAAGTATAGACATTTCTCTAGATTAATTTTAGAAATGGGACAAAAATTTCTTTATAAATATTTAGACTTAAAATTTATTGTTGAGCACTTATATAGAGTTTCATCTGTACCCAGAACTTCAGCTTCTTGTGCTAAATTCTAGATGGGTGTTGCAATGAGTAACTAGTTTCTAATTATAGCTTCTTATGCTGAATCCTAAGGATTATAACAATCATACTAAAGTTCTAGAACTTCTGAAGTACTCTCCCTGACCTTTTCAATCAGACCCTTTTATAGATTGAGCCATATATTACATAACACTAGCCTGAACTAAATTCCACAAACCTAGAGACACTCATTTCCAATAACAATAGGTAATGAGGGAAGGCTAGGCTTAGGAATATATCAAGTACAAGTATGAAATAAGATAAGATGCCTTAAGTACATAGAAGAGACACTACAGTACTAGATAATAGACTGAATGAAATGTTGTTACTCTATTTGATTTAGAAGGTACACTGTATAAATGTTTCGGACCCGAAACAGATAAGATCAGTCATGTTGAGGACAGGAAAATCCCTGAAGCCCAATCTCAGTCTAGTATATTGTATTGTTGTACTCGCCCACTTGAAATTGGACAGGAGGTCCAAGAGAGTTGGTATTAGTTGGATGAATAAAAGAAGCTTGATTAATAGGAAGAAAGTTTTCCCCACAGGATGTAGTAAGATGCTCCTCCAGCATCTTGGAAAAGCGATATGCAACCGGTAGGCGCTGTCCAAGCTTGAGGATGGCGAAACTGAACGAGCTAGATGAGGGTCATGGGATGAAGCTGTGTTTTTCACTTACTGAAGGAATTCAACTTCAGTTCGCAGAGTAGTAATTTGATCTTGACCGGCAGTATCTATGGCAGCCTGAAGGAATCGTATGATAACTCTGCCAGCCATAAACCAGGCGAACTAGAAATGTCAGGTGGTAACTATCGACCGGATCTTCTGAGCAACTCACTCACCGAACAAAACGTATCTAGGAGTGTGATATCAAAACTTGTTGACCGTATACTGTACACCATATCGAGAATAGCTCTTGCGGCTGTTAAGATTTTAAGAGCAGAGATGCATCCGGATTGCCGAACTTCTGCGTGAGGATCATGAAGGGCGATGGTAGCTCTACAAAATACATCAATGGTTGTGATCAAGCCACAGAATCATGAATCTTACACAAGGGGCATCAGACATGCTGTATAAAGGTGATTATCCACTACATTGTCCACAATCGGATTGCGTAAATAGCTGGGGAATGAGGATTGAAATGACGATGCTATATGATCTAGTTCTATGAAAGCAGTAGAACCTCTGGGATCGTAGTGCTCGGAAGGATTATCATTTCGGAGATTAGTGACTGAGCTATCCCCGGCGTAGTAACGAGCCCGGACTCGCGAGTTAAAAGTTTTCACTCGAGCTGAACTGATAATTAGCGGGGCTATGCTCAGAAACGAGTTTTTTCTTACAAATTAAGATCGTCCCCTTGACATAGAGGATAAAAGAATCAATTTGATCTTCAGGATGAGTGAGCAGGAGATTGCCTGTATGTGCCCACTGCCTCTCTAGAGGTGTAACGAGGATCTAAATATCATGTCAGAAGTAAGACTTCTTAGGGAAGAAAAATGATACAGACCCCTTGTTCAAACTGATCTCCGCGAACGGGTAAAAGTTGAGAAATATCCTGGTCATCAAGAAAAAGAGCCCATCCATTACCCATACCGTGCTGGCGTTCGAGGGCGTAAGCGAGCCAGAATGCATTGCGCCTCGTCTCGTCTTCAATTGCCGTCCGCGCTGGAGGAACAATGGAGGGCGGTCGTCCATATTTGCTGATGGAGTGGAAGGGAGGGCATGTATTGAGTCCTAAAGGTATGGATAACCGAGCGACATTTCCAGAATTTAGAAATACCTAAACGCAATTAGAGGACTGAATGTATTGGATTTATTAAATTTACATCAACCCATCTGAGAATAGTTGTCATGAGTCGCAGTTTGAATGGTGATTGCATAGACCCTCACCGGCCATGTGACCAGTAGAACCAGGATAAGACAATGTCAGCTGGAAAGCCTTTGAGTATTTGAAGAGAAGACAATACAAAGACTGACCCTGAAACACCTGGAATAACTCTTCGCCCAAAATGTTGAGTCGGTCCACTGTTTCACGAGCCAGCTTGGCTTGCTGTTCTGCAAACGAGTCGAGTCTCTGCTCCTTTATTCTGTACCTTTCGAGGAAAATTTCATCTGGGGTTGGATGAAACACATCTGATAATTTCTAAACTAGGATAATCTGACCTGGAGCAATCCTGTCAAAATTTGGGAGAGGGGGGGTTGTGACGGCACCAGTATATAGGCTCCCGACGGCGCATATTGCATGTAGAATGGCAGTAGAAGGAAATTTGGGATGGTTTGGCCCGTAAGATAATGAACTTACAAATGTTGGTGCATGGAACAGACGTTTTGCATGTGGATGAAAAGTGAAGAAAACGTCAATTCTGACAAGGTAAGTAGTTAAATTTCTCTAATACATAGTCAAATTTACTTACAGGTGTCGAAGTAATTCGGGTCCAGGAAGGTTCGAAGGCCAACTGGACCACGTGAGAAATGAATTAGACGCTGTGTGGTTTCCCGAATTTTGAGTAGAGATAGAAGTGCACTGTAGAGGTGATTTTGGGGTGATAGAAGTGGTGGGTGAGATACCCGAAGTGTACAGATTAAGCTGCTGGGACTGCGATGTAGGGCTCGTCGAGATTGCAGAAGTCGAAGGCTGGACACTTGCCAAAGCCGTTGAGACAAGAGTTGTGGATTCCTTGTTCGCTTTCTGGCGCAACAACGCCTCGAGTTCGTCTAGCAATAGCATGGAGAAAAAGCTATTAATTTGAGAGAAATGAACACACTGATTCGATTTTCCAGGCGCTCATATTTGCTTTTGGGCCCCTCTGTTGGTGCAAGATTTATCCCAGTAACTTATCGTGTGATTGGCGGTGAGTACAGCCCAGTCTTTAAGGAAGTTGATACTGACTTTTGTCGAAAGTACACTCTGGTCTGGGGGATATATTGGCACCGGGAGGAGCATGGTTCAGCTGATGGGCATGAGATCGAACACAAGTTGAACATGGTCTTTTGGCGTCACTATGCAGAATTCGAGAAGTCAAGCTTAACAAGGACATGAGAGTGTGTACCATTTCTCAAGGACAATCAGCACGCGATGCGAGAACAGATAGAGCAAAATTCACCAGCTTTCTTCGCCGGCACTGCAGAAGCAAATTAGCGAGCGAGTGAAAGGAGAATAATTCTACAACAGGCCTGATGGCATGCCTATATGACAATGAATGTTCAGCAAGTAATTGACAATTCAGAAGACAACGAACTTGGTTCCGTTTCAGGATACTAGGATGGTTTGGTGTAGTAAGGAGGTCAGTTGAGATGGAACGCTGTGCCGAATCCTGGAATGATTTGGGCATCCTATAGTATGAGTTGAGGGAGACTCGACTCGACCCGTTTTACGTAAGATACGTACAATGAGGGTGTGCCTGGAATAATGAAACGTTACATTGTTACCTTACACACACTGGAAGACTGGGCTCTGTAGCGTTAAATATTGTATACTAATTGATACATGGTCTGATATAGTCAAAGGGAACCGGGCTAAAGAGCAGCTGAACAAAACTTTGACAATATAATCAAGGTCTAAACCTTCCATAACTACCAAAGGTTGTTGTGATATTAAGAAGACCAACATCTGGGGTATCTGTGTCAATCGCTGCGGCAGTAGCGGCCCATGTTAAGTTAAATATGCGGTCGGATAAAGAGTTGTCATAAACAACCTCAGGAGATGTGGCATTCTCGGTCCAGGCAACTTGACCTCCTCTCCCAATGGCCCATGTGCGGAAATTATTTCCATCACTTGAACCAAAGAACAAGGAACCGGTGGGAGTAGTGAAAGGTGAAACATATAAACCAATATCCGAGGCTTCTATCTTGCCAAATACAGCGACCTCAAGAGTTGGAATGGAATGAAGAGGAAGGTCTGAGTCTGGAGGAAGGGGAGTAGCTGATGATGCCATATTCAGGATATGATTTATAACGTCATTGGCGACGTTTGAAGGCATAGTCGAAAGGTATTGAAGAATGACATGGTTTGCATAAGTCACCGTCCCATAATTTCGTGGGTCTGCTGTTGCTGTCAAACTCCGGGTAATATTGATTGCACCCGGAAGAGCACTCAAGGTTGTGCCATTCGCAAGGATGGCACGAGGAGCGACATCAGGTTTCAATACAACCCCTTGTCGCGCGACATTGGTTATAGAATCGTAAAATGGTAAACGCAAACGCAGTACGTTCAGAATTCCATAAATCGGATGCGTAGAGAAACATGAGTGGTTGAACACTGGAGTGGAATTGACTTGCGCTAACCCGAAAGCTTCCTCTTCAACGGCATTGATAAGCTCATGTTGGTCAGGTTCAAGGTCAGGATAACACGCAGCGGGAGGTGGAAAAGAGTTCGCATTATACGTATTTTGAATCGGTTGAAAGGCAGCGTCAAAAGGCAAGATGATTGGTGACCCATTGAAAGCAATTTTAAATGACTTCAGTCTGTCCTCGGGTTGGTGTAACGTGTCCGTCCAATACCGCAGCAAAGCCTCCCCTCTCTGTTCCGACCGTGCTAAGAGCACTGTTAAAATAAAAGGCCGAGATGAAAGGCATGAGAACGCTTACCAACTGCATAGCTGTACATACGGTCTAAGGATGCTACGAGTGGAGCATCAATCCGGGATATTTGTTCGTCCAGCGGTCGACCATCAGCAACAAATCGAGCAGAAACTGGTGAGATCGTTTGTGATGCAAAATCGTAATTGAACCCGGCGACTTCTGTAGTGAAACCTGACTCAGCTAGCGTTGGTCCATCAATGGTATCTAGATGTGACCAAGCTGCCTTCTGTACAAACTTTCGGAGCTGTGAAACGGCTTGAGAATCTTGGGTTTGGGTTAGGGTCCATAGCAAGGCCGACTGTGACCATTGCGTCCGATTGGGCTGGACTTTAGGATCTAGTCCAGGACCAACGTCAATCATATTGACCTGTTCCACACAATCTGATCCTTGCACACCCCCTTGTGCAAACCAAAGGCTAGCATAAACGGCACTTGCCGTTATATTTGTAGAGAGAACTTCGTTCATGACCGGAATAACGTCCAGTACGGCTTGCCCAATCGGATTACCACATGATGACGAGGAAGGTGAAGTACAGACGCAGGTGCCATCTTGGTGGACAGTGAGAAAAAGGATATTTCATAAACAGAGGCCAGGTAATACATACTGAGATTGCAATTCAGACCCCCAACATTTTCTCGGCAAGTTGAGGCATTGCGGATTTTATTTCTTTGAACCGTCACTCCAACTGCTGTTCCTATTGTAACAGTGGCAATAATGATGAAAATTCCCAAGACGGTCCGTGGCTTCTTAAGTCGGAATTTTCTCGAAGAAAGCTGTTCAGTTGTAGCAAAGCAATTCTCGCTCTTTGCTGGGTACGAGATCATAGTCTGACGAGATTGATGGCCCTTCTCGAGCAACCCATGCGAGTGGCGAGCATGGTTGACAAGTTCGGTAATTGCGTCTTGTTCGTCCATCATTCCGTTTTCTCTCTTAATTGGAGTGGTTACAGGCGAGATCACTGGTACAGTGGGTAGGGGCTTCCGCCTCCATATCATTGCCCGTCTACCCAACGATGGAATGCGAGATAGAAAGGATGGGGCAGTGCTCCTAGTCGAGTGTACCGATTCACGGTTATGGTAATTAACAAGAAGAGATCTACGGATGAGGCCCTTGCTAGACGTAGCGAAACAAGAAGAGGAGCTCGTTTGAGTGTCAGCTTGACTATCGTCCCCAATTTTTTCAGTTTCATTGTCGCCTGCCAATTTTTCTCTAGCTCCATCTCCATCTGTTTGTTCTGCAGCAAAGGTGGGCTGGCTGATCATCAACTCCATTTTAGTCACTTTCCCTTCAACTGACCCTAGGCTTTCTAGGGTGGCCAAGCCAGACTTCACGGAGATACTTGTATCACGGTGCCTATGCACGTATACCTTGCCTTGTTGATGTAAATCTTGGGTGCGACCTCCAATGGGTCGAAACAAAAGACCTTTGTACGACTGTCGAGGAAATGGTCCATGTGAAAGAATGGCTGAGCTGCCACGAAGGGAGTTCACGAGATGGTCAAAGTTTCGCGGAGGATATGTCATCTCGGAAATTCCACTAATTGCATCGCTAGAATAGGATGTACGATTCGCCACTTGTGGACCAGCATTCTCCTGCAGCAGTGATGTTATGAAGGACGTTGAAAGGAGTCGGTCTTCCGTGGCATCAACGCCAATGCTAGATGCTCCCTCATGCCAGTCATAGGGAGATATATTGCTTCCAGAATTCGTATCGTTAACCTGCCGTCGGATGAGATCGCAATTCGAACTGTGATCCAAAGCAGAGCGAGCAAACTGATTAGAGGTCGAACCTGCAGGCTCGAAAACAGAGCTTATGGGCAGAGGAGTGGAAGAAGGGTGTTCCGGGATTGCAGGGCAGTTGTCTGCAACAACAGAGGCATTTGTATCCTCAGAAGGCTGACTAATATGGTAGTGAGTGCTGAGATTCCTCTGTGACATTTATTGTGCGGATTGCTGGCTCAACACAAAGAAGATAGATAACGAGCGGGAAAGAACTTCTGGCTGTAAGGCATGCCCTCTTGGCCCAAACAACACTGGTTAGGGAAGGGGGGGAAGAGAGATTAAAGAACGGTGAGAAAAAGATGGGCAACAATATTCACTAGTATCATTGATCTGATGCTCCTGATTGAAGGAATCGATTACAACTGAAACTGAAGCTGTAGTATCATACAAATCTCCCTTGCAAGTGTCAATTCATCGTGTTTCGGCTGTGGTTCCAGGAGCTTTAATGTTGGTTGCAAAGCAGCCAGTATCAAAATTTGCGAGGCGAAATCCATACTATACTAACACGAGGCAGCTATACGATACCTCAAGGTTGGGCAAGAGGCCCCATCTTGTGGCCAAATTAGTTCTCTTTTGACAAAAGACATGGTCTCATGATAACGCACTAGAGCATAACAGCAAAGGCAGAGACGGTTGCTATATAGACAAGGCACATTGCCTACTACAATATGGCCTAAAGATTTCCGAAGGAATTTTAGAGATAGATTAATAGTAAACTTAAGCCCAAGTATTCAGTAGCAAAATAATAATAAATAAAATAAGATTCCACGTCAACTCGAGAGGGTCCTCTTAGAGATCAAGCCCTTGATGCGTGGCAATACAAGTATTCCATGGAATATGGCTTGAGAGGGTAAAGGTATAACATGCCCGACGCGGGCATGGGAAGAGGAAAGACCTTTGCTCATTACTCGTTCATTACCCTTGCAACGCAAATTTCTGTAGGTGCCATGGATCATGCAGACATGATGCATCCAATCTGTGAGCGAAGACGGTGCTTCGTCTGCTTTGATGAATTACTTCTTTCAACGCTGCCATTGTTTCCACAGTGTTTTGTGAACTGATGATGATTGACTTCACACTAGTCAGGGCGTGTGGCTGACAACAGGCTGTATACATTGTGTGATGGACGTCAAATTTCACTGTGTCGGATGATGACTTTTTGCCTTAAAGTGTTAGTGAATTCGAGTTAGATCGCATTCGCCTAGGATACGTGCTGTTGACAGATTACCTCCTTGGTTGTCTGGAGAAAAAATCGATGGGAATCGTTAGGCATTGTACATTCATTGTACATCGACATCCGTGAATGATCAGAACATTACTACTGATGGCTCTAACAGAGTTTCATCCGATCAGATCCGACATTCGATTTCTGCTTGAATGATGGAGAATTATTCCCTTAAACGGTTGATTGACGAGAAATACTGGTTGTTCCATGTGGTTCGTTCCATAAAGTCCATCAGATACCTACAGCTCTAGAAAAGAGGATTCGAAAGAACACAACAGTGCCCAATTTGAAAATGAGTACCGCAGTAATTGTACGCAAAAACCAAAGAAATGGGATCGTTTCCGTCATGAAGCTTGAGCATATGTGGGCGTAATATAAAAATCATACCGGCAATAAAAATGACTATTTTAGGCGATAATGCACTTTTTGCGCTTCCCATTATCTTTCTCTTTGTTAGGTAGAGGGGGGTTTACTTCGTGTCAGACTGTTAGTGACATATCTCCGATGTTGATATATGATCTTACAGACGGCCCTGATTGCCTCATCGAAGACTGTCTTAAGTCCTTTCTGGGTGAGTGCAGAGCACTCAAGATACTTCACAGCCCCAATGTCACGGCCCATGGCAACACCCTGCGAGTACGTGATGGGTGCCATACGGCTGAAACGTGTCAGTAAGCTGGTCAAAGTGGATGTGTTGTTGACACTCACCGGTCCCTCAGTTTCTCAATCGTCTGCTGGTCTTCGCGAAGATCAAGCTTGGTGCCTACCAGCACGATTTGAGTGGATGGGGCATGATGTGTAATCTCAGGGTACCACTAAAGCGTTTTAGTGGGTATACATGTTAAAGGCAGAATACAAACCAACCTTTGTTTTGACATTCTCATAGCTTGGGGGACTGACAAGAGAGAAACAGATCAAGAATACGTCCGTCTGGGGATATGATAACGGTCGGAGGCGATCGTAGTCCTCTTGTCCAGCAGTATCCCACAACCCTAAAGAAATGGTCTTTCCATCCACCATGACCGTCGCCGAATAATTGTCAAAAACTGGGTTTGGAGGTTCAAGATGAGCTCAAATTTCCTCTTCTCTAAGCTTACCAGTTGGAATATATTCTCCCTGATCATCGAAATTAGCTTGAGGTCGAAATGCAAGAGGGAATACACACCGGGAAAGCATTGGTGGTATATGAGATCAGCAAACAAGTCTAAACTACTCAACTCCCATTCATTGCAATCAAGGCTATGGGGAAACTAACCTTTCCTACAGCACCATCCCCGACCACAACACCTAACAAGGCGGGCATGAGCCAAACTAATTTTTGGTCAGAGTGTACATACATTTGATAGCTTGCATGGTAGTCCTATTTCGAGAGATTTACACGATAAGAAGCTGACTGTAACGCGGAGAAGTCAGAAGCGGAGGCACTAATCCGAGAAATCACTCTATACAATGAGACGACGTTGAAGTCAATTTCAGCAAGTTATCTCAAAAAATGAAACAGAATAAGGGCTAACCCGTATCACTATCACTAACAACTGGATAGGTTAAGGAGAAAGAGGAATATTTGTGATGTTTTGGTAGAATCGGGATAGTGGAGATGGTGCTGGCAGTCATTTTTCTCACGCATGCTCTCCTGCACGTCGCGCGCTCTTTCTCTCAACCTTCCCACGCGAAACATGTCGGCAGGAAAGCTATGAATACACGTACAAGTACACAGGCCATATTGACTAAGTCGACTGATACTGTAGATTAAAAGGACTGAGCTCTGGGAGAAAATACGGAAACAAGCATCAACTGAAACATGACTGGTCACCTAGGATGAGACGACCAACCTTGAATTGTCAAATAAGAAATTACCGGAGAGTAGAACCAGAACTTCAAGATAGGTAAGCAAATGCGTTAACAATAAATAGTCCAAAAATGTCTAATCTCTGACCGAAAGCCTTCTCTTTTTCGATGGGGGCTCAGAGGGTGACTGCTGGGAGTCATGCTCGAGTACCAAATCGTCAGAAGGCTTGCTATTGTCGAGGTCCTCCGTATCGCCAAAGCTGGAAGAAGAGTCTGCATAAAGGTTATCGCCCTCGTCGTCGGACGTAACCTTGCGAGCAAGATCGAAAGGCTCGAGAAGACCTATGCCTAGACCCTTCGTCTCTGAGGAATTACGACTGCGGAGGACTGGGCTCTCGGCTTCAAGGACGCGTTTCACTGGACTTGGGCGTTCAGCTCCACCCGACGAAAAGATTGAGTTGAACGGATCATTCAGTTGACTGGGTAGCAAGGAGCTCCCTGGGAACCAATCATCAGCTAATTCGGACGTCAACCGCTTTTTTGATCGGTCGAGGTCTCTACTGAGAGGCGACTCCTCGATTCGATGTCGAAGGCGACTTAATTCAGGTCGGTTTGCAAGAGGCGAGCTCCCAATCCGGCTTTTATTGAAGCGCGCCTGATTACTGGAACTGAATGGTAATCTTATGCCACTGAGAGGTGTTTCGGGTCGAACAAAGCGAGACGTGGATGAGGTAGACGACGAGGGGTAAACAAGTGGACTGCTTCCAAGGATCGGAGAGCCTTTCACTAACGGACTAGTGGCGTTGCGGACAAGCATACTCAAAGACAGTTCGCGAGTTTGTGAGTGCAACGGATGGCTTGGACTTGGAAAACGCCATGGCTGGTCTGAAGGCAATCGGGGGGGAGAATGGCGGAATGATGGCGTCAATAAGGGATCATAAGGGGACGGCGGAACAAGAGGGACGGAAGTTGGAGGCGTCGGGGGTACTTCTTTGAAGCTCTCGACTGAAAAATTCCCTGCGTCAGAAGATGAATGTGGTGTGAGAGGAGGAGTCGTAGAAGGACCAGTAGAAGGCTGTCGATTGGAGATTGGTGCACTTGTTTCAGGCGGAAGGCTTGAGCTAGAAATCTTGTCCGTGGCTGATTCCTCATTAATGTCCGTTGATGGTGGAGTCGAGATAGAAGAGCGAAATTTAGATTTTTGTGTCATATTTTGTGGTACGGTGCCTGGGATAATTTCAAGTTTGAGGTTGACAAGGGTATCATGTCCGTCTTCACGGACCCTGCCTGAGGTTTGCTTATTTTCCTCTATGACAAAACTGTCACTCTCAATCAACTAGAAGAAGTAACTTACTCACTGTTTGAGGATCTCCCCCGAGGGCGGTCGGAGCCATCTCGGCGATTAGCCATTGCAATTTTATGTTTCTCGAATACATGCCGTCGCCACATACTCTTGGCATTTACACCCGCATACTGGCGTCTGCAGAACGTGCAACGCAGGCGAGGTTCCTCTCCCTTAATCCATCCTTCAGTACCCCTTTCCTTGAGATCCTTTTTCTTGGCGGGGCACCAACCCCGAGGAGGCTCAAGAATGGGAGGGTATGCAATAGCACGTGAGTTCGTGTTATTCTCATGAATGAAGTCCTTTGGATCAAGGAACCACTCTGGGTTATCAGCTAGAACCTGAAAAGTAAGTCCATCTGGATGGTGATCTGAGTTTGGGAAGGTAGTGAAGGGCGGATGGATAAATATGACGCTCGGATCGGAAGGATGAGGATCCATGCCTGCAGGGACAGCGAGGGCATCATGATACCGGTTTTGATTGCGGGAGTACTGAAAAGGTTTGATACGATTGTCGGAACCATGTGTGTGGGGTGCATAGGGACGAGGTTGAAATGAGGAAGCGGCAGGAGCAAAAAAATCATAGTCAGACAAAGTACTGGCATGTCGCCTGAGAGATTTGATTGTGCCAGTTTCGGGAGAAGGAGAAAGGGATGGCGCTGAAAGTGTCTTGGCAGGGGGCGCAGAGGAAGTCGCAGCTCCCGTCATGGTAGAAAATTTTCTTAGGGAATCGCTGGTGGATGGGTTAGTGAGAAGTGTTATAGAATGAGTTCTAAAGCAAAACGGAGAGGGGAAAGGAGGTTCGGGGTGCCACGTCGAGATGGGGAAATCAAAGTTTTATTGGGAAGTTGGGACGAAAGTGCTATGGAAAGTGCTATATTGTGTCTTGTTTACTGCCTCGAGGCGCTACACGCCCACGACGCGTCCATCACATGACAAAATGGCATGACTCCCTGGATTCAGCACTTATATATCGCTACAAGCAATCTGGTGCTAAGACGCGGTCCAAACCATAAAGGAATGGGATTAAAAACAGCATGTCCATGGTGATGGCAGATGTGCTTTCTGGTCAAGTATGATGGTCAAGTAGTCAATAGTCCCAGTTCCTTGAGGATAATATTTTTTGCTATACCTGTGAAAATACAGATGTAAAACCCTAGTCTCAGTGTTTGAGAAAAGAGCATATTATAGCTCAAATTTAGAAAACAGCATAAAATGATACTGTGGGTAATGTTATACTCTTCCTATAGTCAAATACAATATATGTAAGGGGATCTCACATATTAAACTAGGTAAGTGTTCTGGGAACTAGGCTAATATTCAGATAAGAGTGTATCTGTTGCAGAGCATTCTGCATTTGGTCCGCAATCAGTAGGTAGTCGATGTAATTGTTGCTCACACTTCCTCAGCTCTCCATTATAGTATTCACTATAGGTAAGTGGTTGTCAGTTGTCCACACTGCACCATGTTGTAGCAACCACTCACCGGAACGGCACTTGTGATATGCTGACTTCAGCAAAGCTCTCAGTTGGCTATCTAGTAGTGGGGATTTACAAGAGAACTCGACAAGGAGCCCTCGCTGTATTGCTCCTCTATTTATATAAATACAATGTGGTCCATGCTACAACAATGTGTCTACCTCATGTCCTATTACTCATCCACCATGTGTTTTCCTTAAGGCTACCATGCTTCC
>Ga0157363_1003184_pt1 | contig 14737 bp, 6 predicted proteins | sample AttsexASBM1_FD_111477 | JGI IMG/M metagenome (GOLD analysis project Ga0157363, IMG submission 111477) | Fungus gardens microbial communities from leaf cutter ant in Ribeirão Preto, State of São Paulo, Brazil - Atta sexdens ASBM1 | ecosystem: Host-associated > Fungi > Mycelium > Unclassified ...
GAAATACAGTCAATACAGAAAATGCGTATTCATGTATTATTTCAATGTCTTCTGTAATCTTCTAAAAAAAAAAGTCGAATTATTCAAATATAAGAGACAACAATGAAATAGTATTTTAAATTTTTTATTATAAGAAAATAAAGATAAAAATACAAGAAACTATTAAAAATATAAAAGAATAAATGGGTAAAGATGTCACGAGATTGTAGGGCGATAAAATATGGCAACTTGAGTTTCTTCGAAACTATTTTAATACATATAATTTATTGGATGTCATTTCCGATAATACATTATTATTATTATCGCCATCAGATATACCGATCCTTAAGCTAGAAAGTACACAACTAAGGCGATAGGCAGAAAGAATAACTCGCAAGTATAAACGTCAGAACATTGCTATTCTGGATTTCTCCAGACTAAATGCCAGGTTTGTCGGGTGTCATTGTGTTACACGCGACCTAAGACAAGGTGTTTCGTTTTCTCGCCCGGCTGACAAAAGGCAGCACAAAGAAGTTCTTCGCGTCAACCTTAAGGAAAGATGTAGGGAGTTTAGGAGCCACCGCGAACCTTCTATCGTCCCCTGTCTCTTTCTCTTTCTGATTCCCGCCTCTCCAGAGTCTTCCCTCCCCGCCTCCCACGCTTCCGTCTCATTCCCTTGGCGCGGCGTGTGTAAAACCTTTTTCTCCATGAGATGTCACTTATTAATTCTTTCATTCTCTCAGAAGGCAGTAAAATGAATAGCGGGAGTTGGTGCAGGAGTTGGCGCGACTCCGCCCTCCTTGAATCGTCTTAGAAGAATTCCTTCGGCAAGAGAAAAGACAGAAGGTTCTCGACAGGAACGGGACGTATCCCGCGGGACAGGCGGTAGATAGGTCAAAGGATCCTTCGGCTACCTGAGCGTCCTTACTAGTGCAGGTAGGTAGATAGGAGTCGCGCGGTCATCTCCTCCTCTCATCATCTTCGTCGTAAGGTCTTTTCACGGATCGCGCTGCGATTAATAACAGCCTCTTTTTTTCCCTCTTCACAAAGGGGTAAAAAGCGTGCGACGGAGATAATGTGAGGGAGCTGTTGTTTGAGGAAAACCACAAATTTTGAGCATCCAGTTAAGCAGAACAGTTAAAATATGGTAGCGCGGGCTGCATCAATACATGGACCCCCTGGCGATTACTCTTGGAAATTCTCAAATGGGGCGGGGCGCCAGGAGACTGAACGTCCGATCTGTCTATTTCAACGAAATTTCATCAGAAACGAAAGGTGCTTTATTCTATAAATTCTCCGGTTCTACGTTAAAGAATATAGACCGCATTGACGTAGATTGAAGATACAGTAAGAATATGTAGATTGTTAGACTCTTGGAGTTTTTGTTAGAGAACAAAACGATACAATTTGCCAATCGTTAAATTTGTATAGTAATAAAAAATTTTACTTACAGATATCATAACACAAGCCTTATCTCTTTTTTCATATTTTAATTAATTTTTTTCTTAGAACTCAAAAAGATAGTTAAACAGTATCAAAAAGCATAATGAAGATTTTATTATGACATCACAATTTAAAATCTAGTATTGTAATATATTAATAAAATTAATAATATAATATATATTAATATGTATTATTTAATAAATTATCCCCCCTCCCCCCAATTAAAAAACAGAAAAAAGAACGTAAGATAAATCCCAAATATAATAGTCAGCAATTTTCAATATGGAACACGTTAGTTAGTTACGATTATCATCAAATATTTGATTTTAAGATTATTTTATCACTTATTTTAATTAATCGTTATAAATAAATATATCGATATAATGAAAATAAATGATAATTTTCAGTTCATTTGAATATAATGATTCTTACGAAATGAAAAATTGCATGCGTAAAGAAGAAATCGAGATATACTTCTCTCGGCACGTTTGCCGACGCATCTGAGATTAGCGGCGAATAATCAAGAAGCAGGTAGTTGTATATATCGGTGGTGGATGAGTAATTTCCAGGGTCTCGTGATCGTGTCCGGGAAGAGATGCATCCGCAGAAGATAAAAAGACGAGATGCGGGGCGAGGACGGTGGTGAACGAGGGGGCGAGGGTGTCGCGATTCCCCGCTGAGCGCTGATGGGGCCCTGGATCTTAGGGGTCTCGGGTGCACGATTTTGGTAATTAGCTTTTTCGTTCAGTGCCAATTACGCGGCGACTGATTTACATAAGCCGGCCGACGGCGTCCGCTCTTAGATTGTGTAGAACAGGCTAATGAAGGCTGCAACTTTGCATCTCGAAGGAAACGCCACCTTCATGTACTCACTGTGCTACAAAGTTCAAGGCTTGAACGCTACACACAAAGAATGCGAAGATTGCGAATTTTTATGTTATGAGCAAGACATTATAATTCATAAGATATAACTCATAATTAAATTTAAATCAGAATAATTTCGCATTTTGTCGCAGTTTCGTGAAACAAAACCTTTTATCATTTAATGTGTTACAATTATATGTAACAAGTTTTCATGAATACATTCAATTCTTTAATGATTAAGCTTCGATTGTATTTTATTTTCTTGTTGCTTGAGATAAAAACTCAGTATACATCAACTAACAATAATATAACATAAATGTTATAATTTCCTACTCACCAATGTAACATGTTACGTCGAATGTATGTTACATTACATTTATATTGTTGAGTGAGAAATTATAATATTAATGTAATGTTACTGTTTATCAATGAGATTCACATCTTATTTGTTTTATCATTATTAACAAAAAAATTATAGAAATTCATTTTATATACTTGTATGTTTCAATGACACTTTAAAGCGCCATTGATCTCGAAGAAATTATAGAAAGATTACTTGAAAAGAAACACTCGTTTCTTTGAAATAACATATGGACGTATAAAGCAGACTAATGAATCGGGTTTGACCTTTGATGGATATCTTCCTGCGTCCAAGGTGACCAGTCAGGCCCACAGCTGTCGATTCCGTGGGGCAAATAGTTACCAGAAAAGGAGGTTGCCACCGGATCACCAGGGACGATGGTGTCCCGCTGCGTAAAATTGTCTTTTGCCTTCCGCTGACCGCGACTCTCTCAGGTCGAGACTGAACCGTGTAATTATTCGAAGGCTCGTAACTTATATCCATGTCATGCGGAGTAGTGAATAGCCGTGAAAGAATCGAACATAACGGATCGCTGCTCTTTCCCTGCTTTCGAACAGAAATTATTTAGCGTATGATCGCGCAGCTATCTTCTTATTTAGTTTTCTTTGATTCTTCCGAACGAATATCAATATTTTTGCAGCACATGAAATAAACTATTTAAATCTCAATTTACTACTTATATAATTCTAAATACTTTATTTATATAAAAGGATAATGTATTTGTAATTCTGCTTATATAAATACATACATGATTGATATGTATATATATATTAATACTTTCAATCCTTGAACAGAATCTTTAATGCTTAATAATAATAATTTTTTTGAATTATATAAATTAATCAAACTTTAATAATATTACATTATATTTCCTGCTTTGATAGCATAAAATTATGTCTCAAAATCAAATAGCTGTTACGTGGTTCAAAAGCATATTAACGTATATAAAATTCACAAAAATTATTATTAGGCATAACATCCTGCCAAATAATCCAAAACGTTAATATTTATATATTCTGAATTTTAATTATTGTATACATTATAAGCATAAATGATGTTCTAGTATAAGATAAAACTTCTAAAAAGTCGCATATCGATACAATGAGCGCGCAGTAAAATAAAAGCTGTCAACAGCTTCGCATCTAAAACAGAATATTTGAACAGAAATGTACATCAGCGGGCCAAACGACAGGAAGAGCTTGACCCCCCATGGTGCATTAAAGGGTGCGTAGTTAATTTGCATGCGATATGATTTTCTCGGATTGTCCATGTAACATCAACAAAGCATTCAGTAGCGAATAAAAGATTGCGGGTGTCCGGGCGGTCGGTGAAACCTCGTTGGCGTCGATCTGAAGAAAAGGTAATTACCGATGAATTCTCGAGGACCTCTAGGCTAGATGAGGCCATCAACGCACAGCGGGGAATCGCGACACCCTCGTCTACCTCCTTGGCCGTCCTCGTAAGAACAGGGAGAGAGGAACCCATATTACTCATCCATATTTGCTTCCTCTCTTTTTATCCCCGGTATCCTCTCTCCACCTATTCGCACGATCTTAAGCCCAATTTTCACAAAGCTTCTCGAAGCTTGTTAATTGATAATTTTTAGCTTATTTATTAGCAAACGCTAAATAATAGTATATAAAATTTAGAATTTTATAAATTACTAGCATAAATCTAATGTATAAATTTATGTTTATATGTTACAGAAATATGTATGTTGTTTAATAAAATGATGAAGGGGGAAAATACCTTTCTTTATACGCTATGAAATGGACGACAAATGTTCACCGCACATTATGTATGTTAAGAGAGATGTTTAACTATCGCATCGCATTCAGCCAGTGATTAATAAAACCGATTAGCACTTCTTCAAAGGCTCGCGCGATGTAGAACTGTTTCATGAAGCATGTTAGAGTCGCATCAACTGTTTCAGTGTGGATTAGCCTTTATAATGTTTCTAGCGAAGCGGTAAGGCAGCGACGGAGAATCTGAGTGCCGTCCTAATTCTTCTGCCGTCACGCGCTTTTATGATACCGACATAAAATTTGGATTCCACCGCGAGAGAGAGAAGAGAGAGACACAAGCCGGCGGCTTGCTGCAAGATGATCGTCTTCTTAATTATATCGGTGGGTTCCTCGATATCGCTCGTAATTCAACGAACATCGTCAAGGCACCTACGTGAATCTCTCTCAACGCTACGAGTTGAATTTTTCTCTTTAACTGATCTTTCCGTCAAACGTCATAGACTCGTGGGCCACCCAAATCTCATATTCTTTCAAATATAAGTTAAAACCCCCTTACTAATGCTGGAATTATATATTACTGAGGTTGGATATAAATAATATCTGGTTAAGTTTACATGATTATTTATTCCGTTCCCACTTTTTTTTCTTTTCTATAATGTTTTTTCTTTTTATCATCTTTATTTTCTTTCTTCTGTCTTTATTTGAAAACGGTTTGATGCAAGATCCTCAAAATATATTTATACTTAGGACAAAATATATTTATGATCGTTTTTATAAATTTTTACAAATTTATGCTAAAAACGAATAAGAAAAATAAAAATTTTTATTTACGATATGTATATGTATATATATATAAGTATTTTTAAACTTTCTAGCATTTATTATAATATGTTTTTATTTCCTAAGTTATAATTGCAACGTCATATTAATTGTTTATTACAAAAATAAATAATGAGCAAAAATAATTGTATCAAAAAACTATTATATTGGGTTGTCCGGAAAGTTCATACCGACTAACCTATATAATTTAATAAATGTTTACTAAAGTTTAAATCTTCTGCGTTTCAATTTTCCTTCAAAATCGGCAAGAACTTTCCGGACAATCCAATATTATCCAATATTATTTTGCATCGCTCATTTATTAAATTTCTTTATATATTATATATTATAACACAATATATTAAATAAATATATACTCTTGTATATTGTTTTCTGAATCGCTTATTAATTTAATTTTGTATTTTTTATATTATTAGATAAAGCAATTACTTCTTGGTTATCATAACTATCGAATCCATGTCTGACCATCTACTGACTATATCCCTTAGCTTATCGAAATTCTTTCTATCCTAACAATTTTGTACTTCTTTTCCGTTATCATATTGCTAAAAATTGATTATTTATTATTTACATTTATTTCAATGCACGTGCCTATTTGTCAAATTTAAAGAACTACAACTGTTACTTATAAAAGTTAAAATCAAGTTAAGGTAGCATTTGTTTAAAATTTTTAATGGTATAAATAAAATTTAATAAAACGTAGTATTATAATTTATTGATAACCTTTCTATTTGTTTCTTATCAAAATTTTAATGCTTGCTAACATCGTACTCACTGTTGTTAAACAAACTTGAATAAAATTAGAAATTATTCTATATATAAACTATAAAGTATCTCTCTCTCTCTCTCTCTCTCATTTTTTTCACTTTTTGAAATAAAGATATAAATATTTTATTTATATACAGAATTTTATATACAGAACTATATACAGAACTATAAATATTTTATTAATAGATAGATTTTATTAATATATTATCTACAGAAACAATTAAATTATTATCATTAAAAATAATTAAAAGAATAACTTTCATAATGTACTTTAAAAAATGCATTTTCAATATTTTTAAAACAACATTTATATCAGTTTTGATCAGAATTTTATTGCAACTGTCTTGTTTTGAATTCTATTCTATTTTTTTTTTAAATCAAGATTACTACAATGTTTTGCGTCAAATACATTTTTCGCTTAAATATATTCTATCATAAGAGAAATGCTACAGTTTTATTATTAAGTATTTATTATTGTCTTTTTCGTAATTTATTCATGTAAATAATCATATCTAAAATATTTCCATAAAAAATCTTTTTTTTTACTTTATTGTTTATAATAAATTTATAATAAAGTAATAAATTATGTAGCTTACAAAAATGATTCTTAATGGGTATTTAAATAGATTCGGACATTACACCTATCCAGACAGGTTCGTACAAAAGATCGTGTTCGCGCTCATGATGATCATTTGCGAAATAACATGTTACCAGCACGACAAACGTCCAACGGCGTTGATTCCACGGGACAATTTTATCTTCGATGAGTTGCACGGTCCACCTCCTCCATCCCCACGCGGTTACGTTCGACTTAACGCATTGAGAAAGGCAGGGAATCGGGTGAGGAGAAAAGAACAGCGCGGATAAAAAAGAAATAGGAGGGAGAGGCATAAGAAGCGGGAAGAAGGAAGGAAGGGAAAGGGCGAGAGTCATATCCGCGGAGGTCATCGGGCCTCAAAGAGACAATTAATGTACCGCGGACACAATGGCGGACGAATGGTCCATTGTCAGGGCTGCGCGAGAAACGAGTGTCCCCGCAGCGTCTCGGTCTCTTCTCTACCTTGGGAGAGGGATTCTTCGAGTTTCGCTTCGCGCGTGCACAAAGGTGCGTAGAGTCGATCTTGGGATGGTCGGCAACCTGTGATACCTGTGAAAACTCGGGTGTCTATTGACGGTGTTATTTAACCATATGACGTCCTCCTCCTCCACGTGACGCGTAGATTTGCGTAACAGGTAGAACGCGTGTCCTAAACGTTCCGATTTGCGTCTCCTGTACTTTAAGTCCATCCTTCTGACTGATCGATTAACCAAACGCGAGATGGATTAATTAGTTTAAACACAATTTTCAAAATTCCAATCATACCAATTATCATGAGTATACTCAGCATTTCAATCAGAGTAAGGAAGGAAGGGGCAAATATTTATCTTCAACAAAACTTATTAAGTCTTTCGTCTGCAATTATATTTTTATTCCCTCTGCGCAATCCAAATTTTGTTACTATTTTAGGCTTTTAAGAAACGTAAAAAATTCAGAACTGCTTTTCAACATTTCTATTACTAAATAATTTTTTAACGAGATATTTTGGGAAGAGGAATTTGACTCTGCCTTCCTTTATCTCGGAAAAATTTGAGAGTGAAATTTTGCTTCAAGAAAGACTCAGATTGTAGAGAGAGATAGAAGATTTAAAATACTTACATTAAAATCACGAAATTTTTTACCAAATCTTTACCCACATTTTTCTTACATATATCAGTCATGTATATTACTTTCAATGCATTTAATTATTTCGGTTGCATTACACTATTATCATTCATAAAAAAATCAAATTCGAACATATATATTTTAAAGTAATTAAGTTTATTAACATTTTTCAAAATTTCAAATATTCGAATGCATAGGTATATGTGCCCTATTAGTCCTATATATTAAGTATAGCACTACTATTATTGCAGACAAATATCGCGATAATACATCTTAGAATACTAATTAGGCGAAGTAATTGGCAATCGTGAGCACATTGTGATTTGTACATTTGCAAGGTTTCGACAAAAGACCAATTGGAAATCAGTTTGCTCAGTCACGCGATGAATTAAAGGCAAGACCCAATGCTAGTTGGTTCATAAAGCCGTGAACCCATGTGTTGTCGAGTAGCGTGGAAAACGAAACTCTCGAAACTCTCTTACGTCGATACAGCGCGACGACACCCGGTACCCCGTCATTCCGCCCGCGGCTCGTGACGCATCTAATAATTGGCTTCGTTGAAAATCGCGCTCCGCGACGAATCCTTCCTCCTCTATTTCTCTCCCTTTGCTCTCGGTCCTTTTTTCCCCCGCGTAGAAACCGCATTGCCGCCTCTTGGTTTGTAGCCCAAAGACGTCTCAAGAAAGAGGGAAAGAGAGAGAAAGAGAGAGAGAGAGAGAGAGAGAGAGAGGAGGGAGGAGACGCGACTTCACCGCTCCTTTTTTCTTGTCTCTTTTTCGAGGGATGTCTTCCGAGCGCCGTCTTTCTCGCCGAGCGTTTCTCTTCACCCTTTATTCTTCCCCCCCCCCTCCCCCCGCCGCCTCTTCGGTCAGCGCGATCCATTGAGCCCGCCACGTGGGAACCCGGGTGATATTTTTACGTTTCGCCATTCACGTGGAACACTATAACAGATTGTTTCTCGGAAACGCGAGAGTGGGGAACTTCCCTTCTCGTGAGGTGTCCCGTGAATGTCGTGCATGCATGGGGACGTGTGTCTTTACCACGTGTGGGACCACGTATCCACCTACCGGCTAATGACGCGGGTGAGAGCGTGGAGAATGATCATAAAAGTCTCACAAGTGGGTCGTTTTGTCTCCACGCTGTCTCAGTTCCTTTCTTCCTTTCTTCCACGCCATGAACCGGGCGTGTGTTTCGTTCCCGTCTCCGGCGACGATCTATTCGCGGTCATCATCAAAGACACCGCGAGCCATACGATTCGATCGATCAACTCATGCTTTCTTTTCTTTCGATACTTTATTATTATGATAATGCGTGGTTACGTCTAATTGTACGGTTGTCCGTGTCGCATAAAAAGGATACGATTAATCGCGGCAATGTCAAATCGTTCTTCTCTTGGGAGGTATATTTTTCTTTATTTAAGAAAATAATTCGATCCATGAGTTACCAAAAAATTATAAATGTGAACACTAAACCAGAAAAGAAACGTGTGTATCTATAATAATCTTTCATGATCAAATTTCGTATCATTAAAAAATTATTATTTATTCATATATTTACTATAGGAAAAAGTTCAAGCATTTACATAGATTAAAAAAAATTATTTAATTAGCAGACTTACAATCTTAAAAATAAAAATACATTAAAATATCACTCTTTTAATTCAAAAGTGATACAATTAAAAAATTGTTTGCGAATTATTACTGTAAATGAGTTAAGCAAACATTATCCTATCATCAAAAGTAAACCAACTTAACTTTATAAAAAAATCATTAAAATCGTCACGAGTCAAAAAAAATTAATCTTTAAAAATGATAAAATAAAAATTACAAAAGTGACTATTTTAAGACTATTATTCTTTTTGTCAACATTATTTGATTAACCAATAATTTTCTGTCAAATAAAAAAATAGTTTTCTTCCTTTTCCAGGAAACTTAATTTCTTGAGTTGTGTTGCTTTTGAAGTAAAGGAGCGATATATAAATTAAACATTAAAAAAAATTTTTAATTGATTGTAAAATTTTGCGCAGCATATGTTCTTTTTAATTTACACAAGACAGAGGCGGAGTAATCAAATACTATGTTCAGCTATGAATCTATCAGTAATAAATAGTGGACTATAAAAAAAAGCAACTGGATTAGACAATCGGAAATCCCTTTTTGAGAAAAGAAAATTATTTTTGCCAACTTTTTCTCAATTAATAATCCAGTTACATGATTAGAGATATATTATACATATACGTGATAGAGTAATCAAGGGCTAGCTCATAGGGCACGCAGTACCGCCTAGTCTATCAGTGGCTAACGACGGACCACGAAAATAATGATTGATCGAGCAATTAAATCCCGTTGTCGTGCGACGGACAGGGGCACGCTCAGGGCTGACCGTCGGCCGTCGGCCGTCGGACGTCGCCGGAGCCGGCGGGGGCTGGTGCAGCCGTGTACCACGCCACGGGGTGCCATTCGGCCACAATTGCTGGTAATGAGCCGGCCTGAGGCCTTCCGAGGGGCCCTCTTACGCCCCCTTCTTGCCTACAAAATCGCAGCCTCACGGCGATACCTCACGACAACGCAGACACGATGACAACGGAAATCGACGAAGACGGATTTCGTCGGACCGAAAGCGGCGCGAACGCCCACATGGATTGATTCCGAGGAATTACCGACGATTTCCTCGAATCCGCCATGGTCGATGAGAGAGAGTTCAATGTTATGTAAATCGAGGGACATCTTTTGCGGGGCGCGCTCCGATCATCTCTCATCGTGGCGCTACAGAGTAAACGAGATGCTATCGTGAACGTTAGTAGATTCAAATACCATTTAAAATTCACCGAAAGATGCATGCATCTCATACAGCATTTTATTCGAGAAACATCCTGGGAACGTCCTTAGAACGATCAGAGGATGGACACATGGAGACGTCCCTCTAGATGTCTTTTGAAGGAAATGTCTATGCTGTAAAGAATGTTGCATTGGCAGATCGCGGAAAGATGACATTTTTTTAGGAAAAAAGAGTTTCGAAAAAAGAGTAGTCTTTAATGTGCACGCCGCCGCAAGCAGAACAAACAGTCACGACGATATTAAAATGGCGTCAAAGTGGCTCCAAGATAATTATTAAAAGTCACTTTTCGATCCGTCACGATTCATTTTAATATTTGGACTTGTTTTTCTGCTTGAGTTCCTTCCTAATCATTTAAATTGTCAACAGTAAATTTATGGAGAAGGAAAATTTAACGAGAACACCTGAGCCAAGATCTTCTTCATCGCGATAGCTCTTTCATCAAGTTACGCGATAGTTTATGTTACATTTATACATGATATTTGTATTGCGGCAACATAATTCGAAAAAACGTCACGCATAAATAAATAATATCTTCGCTCGTTTTTACTCATACAATTTACGTTGTTATTCCGCCCAACGAATGGCTCATTTATCTCACGACGGACGCACCTATGACATCTCGCTCCATATTTTCGATCGGGTTTATTCGACCGCCACCATCGCTACCACCCCCTCAGCTGACCGGGCGGTGAGTATCGCGAGTTCTCGAACACCCCGTATGTGTACACGCACGCACGTATGTACACATATCGATGATTAATCGAGTCAAAAGGCCGCGGTCGTTACAAAGTGTGCCGCCCGCCGCGACACGAAACCCATGCATTACCGCTGGAACGCCGGCGAAGGAGGACCAGTTCGTGTTCTAACGTTCATCTTGTCTCCGTCGATACACCCACGCTGTCCGCCATCCACGTGCAACGGACCCTGGCAAGAAGAGGACGTCGACGTTGTGCCCATGCCAGCGCAAAGGAATATCGAGCCACGAAGGGAGTGCTTTATTGCACCTCGTGGATGGGCTACGAGGGGATAATCGTGTGGTGTGTGCCGTCAGAATTCTTTTCTCCCTCTTCCTTCTTTATCTCCCCACTGACTTTTTCATTTGGTTCCTCCTGATTTTTCATTTGGTTCCTCATCCTCTCCCTCGTGTCTTTTGCTGTCGTCTGTGATTCTTCCTTGACTATTCTACGTTCAATTTCCTTAAAGGGTGATCGATATTAATATAGAAAGCTGTGCTGCGTATGTTATGAATGGAAACGTAAAAACAAAAGCATGAAGTTAAGAAGTTGAAAAGAGTTGACGTAATGATTTACTTCAATATTTATTAAAAAAGAAAAGTATAACGAAAATACTAAATGAAATTGTGTTATAATTGGGATTCAAATAATTTGTGTAAAAGCGTTGACATAATGATTTATTTCAATATTTATTAAAAAAGAAAAGTATAACGAAAATACTAATGAAATCGTGTCATAATTGGTGTAAAAGCTGTTCAAATAATTTGTGTAAAAGCGATTACATTACATTGAATGTTACATAATACTTGGTTAACTCTATTTTGAATCATTTTCAGCAACAATATAAAACAATCAAACGCTCCCAAAAGAACAAGAAACAAACATCCTTCTAGTTATCAATCATAAAACGTTATAATGTTTATTTGACATGTGAAAACGATAATAAAGGTCTGTCATTTCTGTACAAAATCCAATGGGAAAGCGTGAGATATAAACTTTTAATACAATAAGAATAAAGATCTGCAAATGTTAATAAAATTCGCAATATAATAATGACAACTGGATCTTACGGAAGTTAAAAATAAAATAAAAAACAAAAGGAGAATAAAGATCATTTTCACATAACTGCATTTGCACCTCATTATGTTTACATTCTTATTAACCCTCAGTTTTCTCTTTTGACAATTTCAAGAAAATTTTTTTACAGTTTTTCATTATTTTCAATATTTATTATTAAAATAATAGGTTCTAAATAAGAAACATTTATAAATAATTAATATTTATAAATATTGTTGAGGCTCTTAATCTTCTTGTGAATCTCAATCTAATAATATCAATTCTTCGAAGATAAAGAGATTATTTTTTATTACAGCATATCATTAACAAAATATAAACTTATGTAAGAAAATAAATTCCTTGCGAGATTGTTATCTAAAAATATAACATGAAAAATGAAATAATACTGTTCTCCCCAAACTGTGTTATTAATTTCGGGGATCTTATAATGCAACGATACATAATGCATAACTGCCGCGTTATTGGCCGCGAATATCGGCGAAGACTCATTGGCTTCGTTTCGCCGGGCACAAAGGGCCGCGGCTCCCGAAGAGAAATCGCCGATCGAATCCGTACGAAGGTGCTCTGAGTGCGTGAAAAATGGCGTTAGACAGGGAGAGCGTAAGGTGGGTATATAGAGAGAGGCGCGCGCGAATCCGCGTTCGTTAATGCGCGCCGCTTACCATAATCTAATATCCTTTAATATATAGGGTGAGGCGGTAGGGTGCCAAAGGCGCGCAAAGGTCGTAACACCGGGGGTCGACCGCAGATATTTACAATTTTAATCATCGTCTCTGCGTGGGACCCTTCGAGAGGACGAGGCACCTCGCGATTTCCTCTTCGATTCGGCCTGGCGGCGTCGGCCGATTTCCATTTCACTTGACAAATAACGTGTCGAATAATTATTAAAATACATGAGGCCCACGTCGTTAATGGCGCTACGATATCAATGGAATCGCGCGCTCAGCGTGTCATTTATAAAATATGTATAAAATATAAAAAGTAAAAGAAAGAGTGAGAGAAAGAATTATATTAAATATAGAATTATATGAACACTTCAGTCCGTTGTAAATGTTATTTGATAACGTTTCTTTGTTAATTACAATTATTACTTTTTATACAATAAACGATAATGTGATTATGATTGAGGAAATTTTAATAACTGCATTTTCTTTTCCGATAATAGGAAAACCTGTCTGTATTACTGCACTGAATTACACTATTTTTTTTTTGCTTTCAATAAACCTCAAATGTATATCTACTTTATTTTAAATATAACTATAATAGTATACACTGCCAAAGAAAAAAAAAATTTAAATAAGAGCTTAAAAACTTTAATTTAATTAATTTTAATTATCTCAAAATATAAGGCATGATATATTATTTACAAATTACCTTATTAAGTTCATCAATATAAGTTGCGTCAGTTGCTGAGTCACGTGTTTTATCATTGTGTCGATAAGACATGGCTGCAAATACTATTGTGCAATCTTGCTGATTATTTGGTAAACATAAAACATTGAAATATTGAACAACGTGCATTTGTAAAATTATATTATAAAAATGGCAACTATGTCTAAACTGTTCGTAGAGAGTTTCGTTGCCACTTTTATTTTCATCGTTACAATCCTGTGACATTAACTTATATGCGGTCTGCAAATCTTGGAGAAAGAGGCTTAACACACAAAGAAAACGATGACATGAACAAATGACAAGATCGTAATGTTGAAGATGAAAATGGCTGCAAAATTTTCTACAAACAGCTTAAGTAAATTATTGTTTTTATCGTATTTCAAATGCACGTTGTTAATTACTTCAACGTTCTTTTACTAAATTAACGAAACTATACAATGGTATATGCCCAATCCTATCCATCTATAAACAACAACAGAGTCAATTTTCCGTATTTTTAGCCTACCCTGTGGATCAGCTATTAAAAACAGATTTGAACTTAATTTTACAATGCAACCGATAAAATATCGGAAAAAATAAAATGCGTCGAAATGATTTACCGAAAAAGTATAAAATTTGTATTCTTTTCATCTCTTTTTTTCGAAATATTAAGAATGGTTTATCCCTTTATCCCTTTGCAAAATCCGATCACAAGATAAGACACGGGCATGAATGACATGTAACATCTTACTTTCTTTTGAAAAGACCTTAATCTTTAACGCAGTAGCTTTAACTACCTGTTTTTTTAATCCCATATTATTTTTTTTATTTCTTTCTACCTTTAATCCTCAAAATAAACTACCGAAGTATAATTCTGTTAGATATTTTGTGTCGTCACGTCCGCGTTATGCTCACCAATTTTATTGTTATTGCAACTTCTTCCTTTTATCTGCATTTACTTTTAAAATATTGGTATATAATTTTAAATATTTCCTCATCTAGTGTGTAGTATGGA
>Ga0157363_1003186_pt1 | contig 14736 bp, 3 predicted proteins | sample AttsexASBM1_FD_111477 | JGI IMG/M metagenome (GOLD analysis project Ga0157363, IMG submission 111477) | Fungus gardens microbial communities from leaf cutter ant in Ribeirão Preto, State of São Paulo, Brazil - Atta sexdens ASBM1 | ecosystem: Host-associated > Fungi > Mycelium > Unclassified ...
AATTAAATATATAATAATCTTTACAGCTGTTAAAACACATAACTATTATTATCTATTATTTACTATCATATAAATTTACTATCATATAAATTTACTTGTTTTGATACATGATAAATTTTCAGAAATAAATCTAACTTCCCCCTTCCTTTAAAAATCTTGCTTATAAACTAAATGTACTTCATATGAAATAATTTTACATCACTTTACAATAAAAATCTAGAAATCTGTTGTCTTCAACAGTTAAATATCGGAAGAGTATCCAAAAATATCTGGTAAATAGCTGGACTGTACAAAGGTTGCTTGACATTTAAATTCTTTTTAAAAAGCTCTTGAAATCTCAAAAGATATGTGCCATGGTTCAATGGTTTAAAAACTAAAAGAAAAAGAGGAAATGAAATTGAAACAAAAGGAATTTGTTACAGTTAATTAAACTACGCTTTTATGTATTACAGAATTAATGAATTTCCGTTTGTCGTGTGAACGTAGTGTACGGTCATGGATTGGATATATGTACCATTGATGCGCATGCGTTGTCGATGATGTCATCATCATTCGTGTCGCGTTCTCCAGATACACTCGTCTGCATTGTACATATATTCCATTGTATTTCTCACTAACAACAGTATTGCTAAACACACACATTTCTTCGAGGCGTACTATGCATCGTAGTAACGTGCATTAATTTCAATGCTACTATGACTGTATCTTTATCTCTGGTTTCTACCACTTTTTATTTTTACTTTTAGCTTTCTGTCTCTAGTTTCTGCTACGAGTGTATTTGCTTTCTATTTTAACGATTCCACACTGCTTATACATAACGTTGCTTATGGCGGTAACAAAGAATTTACGTTTTTCGTAATAACATCGCTTACTTTCTGCATGAATAAACCGATAATTTTGTATGCTTGTAATATTAATTCAACGTAAACATTAATTAATCAAATGTTTAAAATTCAACATCAGAAAAGAGATGACAAATATTTTAACTGTATAAAAATGACAATGTTTGTCGTGTAATATTCACTTTTACGCTCAAATTGGAACAGCTGATAAAAAATTAATCTTAATTTAAAGTTATTTTAAACGAAACGATTTTATTCGTAATCATGTACAAAATATCCATAAAAATACTACATAAAGCATAAATTGCAGTTGCAGGTGTCAATGATATCACTATATTCTTACAGACACAAATACACAAGTACTTATAGATAGTATATATTATATATGTATATATAATATACATATATAATATATATATATGTATATTTACATCGATATCATAGGAGGTACACGGTCGTATTACGGGCAATAATATTTATACAAATACGGAAAAATGTTGATACGTACATACAATTATATATAATTATAATCAAAAAGCGTTTTACTTGTTGATCTTACAATAAAGTGTAATAGAAATACTCAATAATTGAAAAATAAATCATCAAGATATTATTGCAAGAAATTTATTTTTTACAAAGGAAGACAGAGTAGATATGCTCTTAGCTATCAGAGACGCAATTCGTTAATCAGTTGATATCAACTAAAAGTAACATGACGGCAATGTTATAACACTTCACAATGTAACTGTTATATAACACTACGTGTTACATTATATTTATAATACATTGTTGAGTACAAAATTATGTAACATTAATATTATATTACTTTTCGGTGTCAATTGGATGCTAACATAAAAAAATCTAAACTAACGATACCCAAAGATTATTGAAGTGCAAGAGTACAATTGCTTAAATTTATTCACTTGTTTTACACGACTGTAGATTTAGGAATTTAGTTTTGTTTCTCACGAACAGAGAAGTGCCTATCTGTCAGTTTATCCGTCTTTCCAGATTGGCGGATGATAACGCGTATCTCTCAAGTATTCTCGTTTTTAGGTGCATTGACCAACATTTTGAGAATTGACATCTGCTCTACAATAAATATAAAGAAGAGTCCAGTAAACGATGAAACGAAGGAGGATTTTCTGACTCATCGAGACGGTTTATTTCTGCCAACGCTCTCTATTCATCGACACTCATACTATGTACATATACTAACTAGTCGCGTCTAGTTAAATCTATTTTTATTTTTATTTATTTATTTATTTTTTTTTGCGAAATTGTAATATTGTCGAATTTACATCAGTCTATTGTTCGTTCGTAGAATTAATCCGATCATGTCATGAAGTAATCATAAAATCATTCTCTCTTTCTCTTTTTTTTGTGTTTCCTCTGTTTCTCGTACTGATAATCACATCATCGCGGAACCACTTCCGAAGAAGGCCGACCAGTCTGATTTGCGCTTGGAGATCAAGCCGGTTATGACTCCGTAAGCTAAATTAGTCACGTTTTCTCGCTTGGCTCGCCAACGATTATTATCAACCATAAATAAACGTAAACAAATAGCATACTTAAAGGAATCACCAATGTCATGATCTACGATAATGAATAGTAATTTACTCGGAATAACGTTTACAAAAAAAAAAACGAATGCGTACCGATACATATGTTAATTATTGAACAAACTATACATATACAGAATAATTATATAGAATCATTATCGCTAATGTAAATTAATAAACATTAAAAAATATGGTAAATATAATAAATAAAATACAGTATTTTGAATAAAGAAATTGCAGATTATTAAAATTTCTTGATATTGATCTAAAGCACATGTGATATATTATTGAAATTTATTTGATAGCTATATTTTGTAACTAATTTTAAGATAAAATACATTTTAAATTAAAATAAAAAACCAATAAAGTTTCTAATCTAAAAATATGTTTGGCAATTTAAAAATCATTCTGTATATTTTTGCTTAAATGCAATTAATTAAAATAATAATTGCAAATCTTTAAATTTATTCATGAGTAGTAAAATAGTTAAATTGAAAAAAAGTTAAAAAATCAAAAAATTAAAAAGTTAAATTAAAAGTTTCTTCTTGTTTCTTAGCATCTATTATACAGCGGAAACATGACAAGTTTATGAAGATGAGCTTAATTGCATATATTAAATTTAATAATATTTTAAATGGAAAAATCGCTAAAGAAAATTAAATACGCTATTTTTTTTTAATACTATCGTTTATCAGGAATCGTCGGACAACATGTGCCAGACATAGAGCGATTTACAAAACGAAGTTTGTTGAACGACCAACAAAGAAGATTGGAAGATATTTATAAGCGGGGAAAGGAAACGGACCGTGGGCTTAAAGCTATCAGTACATATACGTTGTACGCACAAAATATGTGATAAGAATATTTTTTGTTGCCAATGAACGAGGTCACCAAGTAAAACGCTTGCGCGCATGAATTGTTGAATTTAAGACATTTAAATAAAATAATGCGTTTCACGTGAATGGAATCACTTTGCAGTTCCCAGTCAAATGTGACTTTCACGAGATCATTATAATATGATTCGTGCGAAATGTATTTCTGAGTATAACTTGGCTTGCAAATTAAAACTTGAGAGAGAGAGAGAGAGAGAGAGAGAGAGAGAATCGAGAAGTATCTTCCTATAATTATACACAAGATCATAAAAATAGATATCTGATGTAAATATTTAAATTTAGTTCACTTTTGTTTTGAAAATTTTATCCGTTCCTATCAATTTTTGTTGCTCCTTTTCTGCAAGGCTGATTATTATCACTAAACGTACTGTTTTATTCTGAACAATTGTTACGAAAAAAATTATGTGCAGTTATTATAGTTTAAATGTTAAAAATGATGTATAGTAACACATAAATAGTTTTATTTATTATTAAAAGTGTCATATAAATTTGCATATAAATTACTCTTTAAGTAAACTCTTTTTTTTTATATTAGATATTTTAATTTATAATATTTTATACTTTATGAATTTATAACAAGTTAAAAACAAAATCAATTGAATAAAGAAAGATTAAGTGACTTTCAAAAATTAATGGACTTTTCAAAATAATAATCGGTCATGTTATCAATAAAAATATAACATCTACAATAAATTATTAAAAAATTTTGATCGATCCTACTGATCCTACTGATTAGAATTATATAACATAATATATATATATATATATATATATATATATATATATATACTGTTACAAAATATAATCTTTTTTAAATTTATTATCATGAGTGAAATAGTGATATCATATCATGAGTAAGAAGAAATAACGCGTGCATAACACGCATTATTATGTTCCATTATCTATTAAATAAACATTATAATTACAAATTGACATTACAATTGAAATATAGTGTTTAAATTAAATTACTAAGATATTAATTTTGACATTAATTAAAATTAATGCAATGTAAAATATTGATATATATTTTAGGGTATTATTTTTTATTAATAAAAATTAAAATTTAATTAAATTTGATATAAAAACAGAAATAAGATGAAAAATTTTAAATTTACTCGAAGATCATTTTGTTCTACGCCATAACTATCGCATACGGCATTTGTCAGAAACACAAATGATTATAGAGTGATTTGCGCAAATCACTTGCTTTAAAATATTATTTTGCGCAATGGTTTTATTCTTGCAAGGGAAAGGTGCATCGCATATTATGTGACGTCAATATATACCACTTACTCAGAATCGGGAGACCACACTAGCAGTCTAATCGCATTTGCGGGATAATCAACGAAATGCTCGCAAACCTGTCCCATACGCACGCTGCGAAACTTGCAATTACCATACAATTTCCTTGCGAAACATTTATCTTCCACTTGTTATTCTTGTGACGTAGGCAGATTCAGGTCTAGTCCGATTGACAGGTTTACGTGCGTCACAGTCTAACTTCATTACTAGATAATTAAGTGCTTACGCGAGCAACGCGCGCAAAAGGTAATATTTAAAGAATCCTTTATATAACATTATTTTAAGAAGATTAATTTAATCTCATTTAGATTCAATAACAAAGATTCAATAACAAAGACTCTTAAATCTGTTACATTAGAATTTTATACAAAATTTCACATATATTTAACCTGTCATCTCACATAAATTCTCAGTAAATTAATTTTATTAGAATGTATAATTTTAAAACATTTAATTTGAGACATTTAATTTAGAAACAATTTAAAATAAATTAATTTAAATTTTATCTAAAAATTTAAAAAATTTTATATTATTGAAGACAATACAAATAGATAAATTATTAAAACAAATAAATTATTAAGAATAGGTAAAAACTTATTTAAAACATATATTTTCTTCAATTATTTCTATATTATATAGAAATAAATAATAATATTAATTATAATCGATTGTTTTTTGTGTACAAATTTGAAACATATAACAAAGTAAAAATGGCAATTAATAAATCTTTATAGTAAAATAGAATTGTGATTTTATAAAAAATAAAATTTTTTACAGATAGTTTTTATCAATAATATTTCTTCATGTGTTTATCTTTAATCTTTAAGTTACTCAACAATGATTGCGTAATATGTCAGTTTTATTTTTGTTCCAAACATTTACAATTCGTAGAGGACGCATGATACTGCTCTTTATCTATGCGCTTTTATTGTAGAATGTAGAATAAAATAATGCACATTTCAAATATTGCAATATACAAAAATGTCGCGCGCATCTTCAATAAGATATCTCATGTATTTTGAATTATTAAAACAGATAAAATATCAAGCAACAAAAATAAAAAGAATGTTATATTGAAATGCAAAGATAAAATAAAAAGAAAGTTATATTGAAATGCAAAAGTAAAATAAAGCTAATATGTTATGCAAAGGTAAACAATGTAAATTATAAGATATTAATCTTAAAGCACTGGACATGACTAGTTAGTCATATTGATTTGCTATCTTACAAAAAGTTTTTTCTTTTTGATCATAAACGTTTTGACGAAAATATTAATTAAACACACAGTTGTACTAAAAAAAGATTGCTAAATTTTAATAAATATTTGTTTCAATAGTACTAACGAAACATTTACTAAATGTAAACATATATTTATTTGATAATTATAATTATTTTTTATTTTGAGTAAATTATATTTATTTATTGTAAACAAATATTTTGCTATTGAAACAAATATTTATTAAAATTTAGTAATTTTTTTTTAGTATAAATATAAATAAAGCCGCAATAATATAAACTACGGAAATACCATTTCTTGGTAGTTATAAAAGTAATTACTTACTATTACGAAATATTATTACATCACGACATTCTGCTTTAACAAAATATACAAACTGAGCATAAAATGATGCAATCGAATCAAATGGATAGTCTGCATGATTTTAATGTTATCTGTTGAATTCATCATGTAATTGTTCATAAAGTGAGTAAGTCATATTGGGTACTAGACTGTAAAATCCAGTTATTTTGCTTGTTTTGTATTACAATATAAAATTAGATTATGATATAAATGTGTTGTAAGAAACAACTATTTTATTTTATTAGTGATTGCGTTGAAGTGCAAGAATGCGCGATGACTCTGACGTCAAGCAAAATAAAGCACAAATGCGGAATTGTTTTTATATTTAGAACTGAATGTCAGATATAGCTTTTACGGAAGCGACGTCATAGAAGAGAAGCAAACTTAACAGGAAGTAAACTTTTCAATTTTAATTAATCTTTTCTATTGTTAATGTAGATGTGCTATAATTTTAATTAGGACTGTCTGAGTTGTCGTAATTGAGATTTGTCAAAAATAATATATTATACCCTCTCTCTCTCTCTCTCTCTCTCTCTCTCTCTCTCTCTGTTTCTCTTTCTGTAATTAAATTACAATATTTACAATTACGTAATTGTATTATCTAATATATTAGAATATTTGATTTATCCACGCGCTTAATCAATCTTCTCCATTTATCTGCTAGTGAAAAGTAATTATTATTTTTCATGTTTTATGTTACTGGCTTATCATTTTAGAATCATTATATTTTTATTTGTCCTATAATTTTCATTTATTTAGAAATATATAAATATATGTAAATAAATAATTATTTTTATAATCTTCAAATTTTATTGTCCGAATATCATATTCAATTTTGGATCATTTCTGGAAAATTTTATTAAGTAACAATACAAATTGACACACACTTTCTAAAAGGCTAAAGTTTGTTGCTATTAATATAAGTGTTCAGTAAGCAAAATATTCTTTATAAAATGAATGCTATGAGACACATGAAAAAGGAAGGTGTTTACAGAAATCGTGTTTCCGCGTTATTTTGCATGATAATTTTCCTTTTCTTCTATTTTCATTGTTATGTAACTCTCATCGTTGCCGTAAAAGCCATTAATAATCGATTTGATGCAATTATAATCGGAAATTTTGCGAATGTCATCTTACTTTCCTGTAATCTGCCAACTATTTCCGTATTTATCCTTATCGTATTCTTTGGCGTGTACATAATATTTCACTGTCATGATACGAAATCGCTTAAGAAGGAAGTTTAATTCCTGTATCCGACGCCATCCATTTCACTCGAAGAGGCTATATCGTTGCGGTTGTATATTCGAGATGCAGATCGGTACAATGTTAACGATAAGATTTAAATAAATGATTTCTACTCCGATTAATTTAATCAATCAAGTACAATAATACTTGTACTGTATTAACATAAATAAAATTTATTTTTTCGTTTATTTGACGCATACAAAAAAATTTTATACAATGAATTACTTATAGTTAAAAATTTTGCTATATTAAACAATTTTATCAATAAAAATAATTATAGATTATAAATTATAGATTATAAATAGTCGGAGTTTGATGTTGATTAGGTGTATTTTGACAATAACAATCATGATAGAAACTTTGTACATCGAATGGATTTGATGTTCTTATCATGTATTCCACTTTCTTATCAAGAAATGAATCGATGTCGGTTACAATCAGTTCTAACAATTGAAGTAGACTTAGGTGGCGTTTTTCTTTGAATAATAAAACAGATTCTTGCGATTCTTGAAGCTACTATGACTTTTCAAAGCATGTAGACAGATTGTAATGTGACGGCAAGTTAAAACTGTTTTGAATATATGAACAAAATATTGCTTTTATATATAAACTAATAAATAAAAAAATTCTCAGAATAGCCTGTAGTATATATTGATAGAGGACTATGGCATGAATTGCGCCGAAGACAGATTTTTTTTTTAAGTTAAATTAAATGTGCATACACTCGCGTGCACAAACAAAATTTCAACTTTTTTCTGAAGAAATTGATATTTAATTTATATAATATATTATAATATAATATATTATAATATATAAATACTTTATACTGAAAATGCGAAATGTTATTTGAGATGTTAACATTCGAATTGCAATAAAAAAGTATATTATAGTATTATTTAAAATATTTATTAATTAATAGTGAAATAAAACTATTAGAATTTTTTTGATGAGTCTTAGATAGTTACAATTATCTGTAACACTGAAGCTTTCAATAATATTGCTACAACATTTTCAATATTATTAAAATGTGTAGTGTTGCTGAAATTACTGGAATAAGCTGTACTGTATAGACAAATTATATAGTTATAATTAAAATTCAATAAAAAATACTGCATATTATTAGGTGGTGAATTTAATTTCTGCCGCTCTTCTACCACTAAAAGATGCCGGCTCCAACGCTGATGAGTTTCAACAGTGAAGTGGCATGTCTTTTGTAGTTTAAATGTTGCTGAAAGTGATTCAGTCCTCGCAGATTAGATTTCTCGACACCAAAGAGATTTTCCATCGATTAAAAATGAACCATGATAACCGTGTTTTTCGACAAGTGCTTCTTTATTGCTTTAATCTCAAAAAACCCGCCGCTGAAACGCATTATCCGAACACTTATTATCCAAAATATATGATAAAATAAAATTTCGAAAATATGCAGAGCTTGATTTAATCGCTTCCGAAACGGTGATTTTGACATAGGAGATAAAGAACGTTTCGGACAGTCAAAAAAAATTTGAAGATGTCGAGCAAAAATTGCTCGATGAGAATCCAGTTCAAACACTTTTAGAGTTGTCGAAAGCGTTACTCTAATGTCTCAAAACGCTTGCATGCCATTCATTGGAAAAATTCATAAGGAAGAGTATATGATTATTACATGAGTTGTCAGAAAATGCCTTTTCGAATCGTTTGCTATCTATCGCGATTTCTTTGCTTGCCAGACAAAGAAAAAAGAATTTTTTTGTGGCTTATCGTGACTGGTAATAAGAATTGGATTTATTTTGATTAATTCCAAGCGGAGAAAATTAGGGATGAGATAGACAATCATCCACTTCAATAGCCGAAGAGGAATATTCACGGTCATAAGATTTTGCTCTGTTTGATGGGACCAGAAGAATGGTTGTATTACGAATTCTTGCATCCAAATGAAACGTTACAGCTGATCGCTAACAGTAGTTATGCCGATTGAGAAACAAGTTGACGCAAAAAAGATCCGTAATCAACAATCAATGTAAAGTCATTTTATTGCATGATAACACTCGATCGCGAAAAACAGACATTTCTATAGAGCTTGAATGGGAAGTCCTCTCGCATCTAGCGTACTCTCCAGATTTGACATTGTCGGATTACGATCTCTTTTCGGTCAATGTAACGCACTTACGAATACACATTTTTCTAGTTACGAAGAAGTAAAAATGGGTGAATGAATGGATCGCCTCGAAAGATATCGCGTTCTATCGTGGAATTATCCTGTTGCCGAAAGATAGGAAAAAGTAATAGAAAATGGAGAAAATTACTTTCATTAAAGTATTCATTTATCTTTTCTTCAAAACAAATCAATTTTGGAGACGAAAAACCGGAAGAAATTAAGTGTACCATCTATATACTGTTTTACATTATTTAAAGAGTTAAAACAGGTCTTTAATACTAAAACTATCGCCAACTAATATTATCGCCAAAATCGAGTATTCTGTTAAAACAATCGAAAATGCCAATTTGGTTCCTTGTTCTCAGTTAGTAAAATGTTTATTATTATATTTATATTTATTACTATTTTAATTATTATATATTATTTACATTATTTAAAATTTATATATTGCCCAATATATATATTCATATCATATTTTCTCTCTATGTCTTTAATTATAATAAAATACAAATAAAAAATAACCCAATCACAATCCTCTTTCAAAAGTTAATCAACAAATGATAAATAAATATATACATATATATATATATATATTAAAATATATTTGTAATATAAAAGAATATATTCTTACGATAAAATAACCATAGAATGATCACAATAAATAGTGTCTTAATTATTGTATCGATCCAAGCCATTCTGAAACATCAAAGTAATATGTTAAATATTATTTTAAACTTGTTTTAGTAATACTTAAGGTTCTAATAAAGTATTGAAGTAATCAATCATCCAAAGCTGAAAATTTCAAAAATAATTGTTATATAACGGTCTGATTCACAGATAAATTAATTGCGAGGCATTTCCACGAGGAATATTGACATGAATTCGTCGAACTTCGGAAATCTGAAAGAGAGGAAAGGTTAAGACAAGCGATTCCCGAGAGTATCAATCACGCTGATTACGCTAATTATAATCAGTTGACGTAGATTCTCGTTGTATTTTACAAGGAAAATTAAAATTAATAACGGAATATTTAATAATAGCTGAGTCAGCATTGCAATAGATAGATGATGCTAAGACAGTGATAAGAATTTGATATACAGTTTATTATCATGTATATTATCACGGCCGTTTTGTTTAAACCTTTTGAAAGTTATTTTTAAGCTGTAATAGCTTCCTCGTTTCATCATTAGCGAGTAGCTTAAAGGGAGATTCTGGTTTAGAAGCTTGATTTTTAGGCTATTTTCAGAAATTTTTTCTGAAAAATTCGTAAGATCTATTTAAATCAGAATTGTTCCTACATATTCCAAATCATTCTTTTAGAATTTTTTTATTAAAAATAAGCCTTATATAACAGTTTATGTAAGATGATGAAAAAAAAGACGCTACATGGTGACCATTGCGGCTATTCTGCTCGTTTGAAAACTAAAGAGATTCTTAAAGCATATGAGTTTGACTATCGTTTAACCTATGACAAAAAAAAATATTAGAAAGAAAAAAAATGGCATCATTTTGAAAATTTTTCAATTTTTTCGAATTTTTTTTATCTAACGTTAAGTGCTGTAAAATAAATAAAAATAAACATTTTGACTTTATTGTAGTTCAGACAATAACTATATATGCGCTAAAGATGTGCACAAAATTTGGGTGCGATTAGTCTAATTTTGAAAAATCATGGTCACCGTGTTTTTTGCATGATCTTACGTAAATTGTTATATAAGGCTTATTTCTTGGAAAATTACAATAAAAAAGTTTTAAAAGATACTTGAAATATATACTAATAGATAGAAACAACCCTAATTTGGTCTTATGAATTTTTCAAAAAAAATTCGTGAAAATAATCTAAAAATCAAGCTTTTAAACCAAAATTCTTTAAAAGGCCTTGTCTGCTTTCATATTTGATATTTTTATTAATTGCTTAGATTATAAATATGAAAAACGAGCACGAAATGTAAATCTCGCAATCCGTGAGTTACGTCTGTATGCAAATATCGGATTGCGTAAATGCAATACAATTACAATGCAAATGTAATCATCAATGAATATAAATTCTTATATTTAAAAACGTAAAGTATATATTAATGTATGTATTGATAATGTAATGGTGGCGAAAACATTAAGATGCATAATAATTTTATGCAGAATTTGTCTCACAATCAACTATATTATTAGAGGAAAACCCCCTATTATATAGATAGGTGCCTAATATGAAATAACAGCGTTTCTGCTAAATTAATAAACGTTGTCTTGATTTCACATGAATTTATTGCTCTTAGATTGAAAACTCTTAGATTGAAAATTTAGTAGAAAATTCATTATTAGATCATGGCTGTAACCATTGTAAAACAAGATTTAAGAATTTGGATGTCTTCAAGTTTCATTGAGATAAGTATTTAAACCTTATTTATTATTTAATAAATAAATATTTGGCAATAAATATATATTCATGTAGTGATAGAGTAAGGTCGTACGTAATAGAAAAATATGGACTATTGAATTGTTTAATTACAGAAGTTAGATTTGATGATCATAAAATTATAAGGCGTGAAAATCGTAATATAAGATACCCAGGATATTCCTAATATGAAATAACGTATGCTCCTATGTCATAGTGAAAATCATTGCTAAAGTATAAATGTTATTGTATAATAATAAAAAAGACAATTGGAACGTCGAGTGTCTATAAACATAGACTGCGATGCTTGATTCCAACTACCTGAAAATGAATTCTGGATATAATTTATATGCTCATTTTTCGCGCACGCTGGCTGTTTGTTTGTATTTTAGGAACATTAATTAAGTTAACATTAACATTGTTAAATTAACATTGTTAAATTAACATTAAATAAAGTTTTTTTAATTGCAATACTGATATACTTTGCGTTTTGTTATCGATTTTTCGGAGCATTTCATATTAGGAGCACAATTTTTTGACTTTGTGATTTCTCACTTTTTACGTTTCTTTAATTTAAAAAAAAATGAAATTTAAATTAAATTTTATGTAACATTATCTTAAAGCTTATTAAATTCTCTTTAAAATGACCTATTATTTCTTTCTGCCTAGACTTCTAGCATTTACCCAAAATGAACTCGGTATGATCTCGTAATAAGGGCCTTTTCTGTAATTGTTTTATATGCGTAATTGATATAGCAAAGCTTTGTAAGATAAATAATAATGGCTAGAACAGTATTGTGAACTTAAAAAAAGATGAATGATGCAATTGTATTATATATATAAACTATAATTACAAATAAATTGTACAGAATTTACATAAAATTTTTTTGTATAAAAAAATGATATTAAACAATTTTTACAAATGAATAAAATAAAATGAAGTGATCTTTGCAAAAAAGATGATTATATATATTTATTTTTTAATTAAAATAAAATAATATTGTAAAATTAAGATAATAGTAATATTTGTGATTCTAAGAATAAATATAATACAAGTAAAATATCTATGTGATTATATATTCATACGTAATAGATACAGTTCACAATCAATTGGGATGTACCAAATGAAATTAAATGCAAATTATTGATTTGTATTTGATTTCTGCATTGAAGAAAACTTAAATCCAGAATTGTAACGTATTTGCGTTTACTTTAACTTTGCCTTGCTGAAAAAATCATGTCACAATGTTACAATTGATAAAATCGTATAATTAAAACATGTAAATCATATAACGGATTGTTCCAAATCATTGCATGATTTTTTTAAATGATGTAATTTGAAAAATCACAATAATATTACAAATAATTTCATCCATCATGTGATTATAGTTATTATTCAATTTTAAAAAATTGAATGATAGATACACAGGATGCGTCACCAAAATCCGGACAAATCGAACAATTTCTTTAAATATTTTTAATGAAAAATTAAATATTACAAAAAATCCTTTTACATGACACTTGGGGGATCCCTGTAAAGCACAATTATTCGATATCCCCCATTAACTTGAATGACAGCCTTTATTCTCGGTCTGAAGCGTTCATATGCACGCTGTAATGTAGCGCTGTCCATGCAGACGGATCTTGCCTCATAGTGGTCCTTAATGACGTCACATTGGGATACCGAGACTTGTTTGTGATCCTTTCAACTACGTTCCATACGTAGTAGTCCAAGGGATTTAAATCTGGGCTGTTGGGAGGCCAGAATGGAAGCCGAGGCGAGCAACTCGGTTTGATCTGGCAGCCTCAAAGAGCATCTGTCATATCTTTAATGTGTACGATTTATATCGAAAATCCTTCTCGACAATTCGACGTATTGTTAGCTTGCTTATACAACAATCGATGCTAATTTTCGCAACGATTATCCTGGGTCATCTGAAATCAGCGCTTGAATCCTTTCAACGACTGCGGGATCCTCGCAATGTGTTCTTTCGAATGACTCCTCGCTAACATAACTGGAACCTTCGTTGGACTGTTCTAAAGCCGTATAATTTGCCACAACGTCATAAACGGTTGAGCGCCCAGCGCGAAGACCTTCAATGATCGCGGCTCTTTAATTATACTCCGCACTTAATTTCAACATTGCGGCCCTTTTGAGAATATGATTATTCACTAGAAGCATAAGGCTTTCTCGAACGCCAACAACCTGGCGGAGGCATAATGTAGTGAAAAATTTAAATTGAAATTTGTGTGGATTTTGGTAATACACTCTATAGCAGAACAACATATTATCATAACTTTTCAAAATACATAATTTTAAAATCACATACTGATTTGGAACAATCTGTTACGCGATTTACATGTTTTAATTACATGATTTTGTCATTCAACTATATGACATGATTTTTTTCAGTAGGATGTTCTTTTATATTTTTACACATTTGCGTCTAAAAATTGCTAGCATCAATTTTATTACAGATTTATTTATAACCTGAAAATTTGATATCTGAAGATGTTTGCGCATATCAAGTGTAACTCGCGGTTCTTTCCCAATCTAAGTGTTACACAGAGCAATAATACTATTCGAGCGACATATAAAATATATGTTATATTGATTTTATGCTTGACCGAATCGAAAATATGTATGACCATACCGGTCAGCTTTAGTTTTTCCTCAAATTGATTTGATTATGACATATGTAAAAATTTATATTATTCCTCAGGATTTTTAAAACTTTTAATTTAATTGTTCAGACATTTAAGCGCTACAACTAGACGAAAAGT
>Ga0157363_1003187_pt1 | contig 14735 bp, 9 predicted proteins | sample AttsexASBM1_FD_111477 | JGI IMG/M metagenome (GOLD analysis project Ga0157363, IMG submission 111477) | Fungus gardens microbial communities from leaf cutter ant in Ribeirão Preto, State of São Paulo, Brazil - Atta sexdens ASBM1 | ecosystem: Host-associated > Fungi > Mycelium > Unclassified ...
TTAACGAATGTTTAATATTATCTTGAAAAAATATTCAAAAGCTAAAATTTTAAATATTAAAGTTTGCAAGGAATTTTATTTAATTTTTATTGTTTGTTTATGAAATCAACTAGGAATAAATCTCTTGTAAAAGGTATATTTTTTTAAAACTTTTGTTAAAATCATTATCATTCATATTTTAACGAATGTTTAATATTATCTTAAAAAAATATTCAAAAGCTAAAATTTTAAATATTAAAGTTTGGAATTTTATTTAATTTTTATTGTTTGTTTATGAAATCAACTAGGAATATCGTGTAACTAGGAATATCTTCGTAAACATATGTTTCTAGAGATTAATACTTTTTTAGATAAAAGAGTATCTTAAGTAGTAAGTTTTTGAATAATATTTCTGCACATTGAAAATTTTCACAAAATAGAAAACAAAAAGAAATTCTATTATGAAATAGAACTAACACGATTAATCAGTTTATGGATTAGAAAATGCTAATATTAAAATTGATGTATTATAGATGTTTGAAATAATTATTAAATAAAAAAATCAATAAATATATTACAATCTCTTTCTTGCGTTTTGAGTGTAGAATGTAGAATTAACTTCTGAATCATATTTTCGTATTCAATAAAATAGAATTATTGCCAATTTATCCTTTTCCGTTGTCCGTATCATCTCGATATGGAACAACGCGATAAATTAGAAATGTATGCAACCGCTTATACTTATTCTTTGTATAGTCTCGACTTCGATCGCGCAAATTCTAAATAAGGAACAGGGTCTTGAACAGCAGCCTACCCCGCGAGTTTATCGAATCACTGTATTTACCTTCTTATGCAAGATTCTCTCTGAAAGGAAAGATAAACTTAGCCAATGCGAAGAAATAGCACGACGAAAAGAGTGCTCCATGCATTCATTTAATTCCAGCGGAACTTCCTCTGCGAGAACGTATCTTCAACGCAACTCTCCAACTCTTCACGAAATTTTGATAGAAATATTTTTATCGTTATATTTCTCTATAGCGTACTTTTAGCGATACATTTATTGCAAGCGATAAATTTTTCGTACACCTGCATCCTTCGTTGCACTTATTACTTCTTATGCATTTGAAAACTGTCAAAAAATAATATTAAACTCACATTCCGTTGCACGAGAGTAACGTCATCTTGAAAACGATATTTGTTTTGACAATCTTCGAGTGTATTGGAGGATCGCGAACGAATAGTCGTAACGATCCATCTATGAGCTCAGTTTCATATTATTACAATATCCATCTCTCTTTCAACGTTAGAACGCACAGTTGCTCTTTCGACACTCTGGGCATCCTTACGACATTTCCCGTCTCGTTTCGAATTGACGTTTTGTTCGACCACATTATTGGATCGTGGAAATAAAATCTGAAGCTTTGAAATATTGAGCTTTACAAGTTTCTTGCCTCTCGTAAATCCAATAACGGGATATTTCCCATCTCATCATTCCCCGAGTTGAAAAGCGCGGGAAAAAAAATTCTCTCGTTCTACTCCGCGGTGCATTTTCAATTCGGTATCTATTGCGGCTGGACAATTGGTACATCGTACCTTGCGACAAGGTAATATTCTCCCGATGTTCGTCTCTTAATAACTATTAATTAAAGACGATTCAGAAGGTAGCGCGATGCCTTGGGCTAAGATCATGTGAATTCTCGTCCAGTACTCTCCGTCTGGTTGAAGTCCTTACGAGTTTCTCGCACATGCAGAAGCTTAATTCGTTTAATTCGAACGAAGGATATTTCGCACTGGATCCTCGCAGCATCTTCTCGAAACCTCAGGCGGTCGTTTAATTCAAGCGCATAAATCGGCGGTATAACGAAGCTGTGTGTTTCTCCGGCGAGCGTATACGAGAGACTTACATACACAAAGTTTCCTTGACATAAAATATTTTATACTTTAAATATACCTTTAAGACTTATGGTTTACTTGTTCCGGCGTAATGTGGAACGCGCATTACTCAGCTCGTTCTACTTCGTGCTTCATAATTAGATAAAGTTATGTTTCTCTTTGTACGATTCTTACTGAGTTGTTTCAATGCGAACGCATCATTAGGGTTTCCAAATTCAAAAGTCTAAATTACTAATTATTTTCTTTTTGAAATTAAAATCAAACAAAATTAAATAGAAATTGTAATCATAAAACTAAATTAAACACAAAATTTAAGAAGAAATTATTTATAATATTGTTTTTCAAGCGAACTTTATCTATACATTTTCTTTCGTGATGTGAAAATTCGTTTAATTGAATATATTTAAAAACCAGATACGATATTTTCAATTTGACTTGTTAATCGAACACCAGAATATTTCCGCACTGTTAATTTCATAATGTGTTAAGTGATATCCAATTTGAGTTATTTTTAATTGGGTCGCCTGCTTTTACTCAACGATATTGTTAATTTAATAAAAGAGTGAAGTTTAACAATTTAACTTCAGAAATAAATTTGAATAAAAAAATTTAGTTTAGTTACTAATAATAAATATACGTTAATATGGACACCGTTTACTTTTAAATTAAGAAATTTAAACCAGAAATAGATTAACGTTTTGAAAGATGTGGAAGTTAAAATTAACAGAATTTAACTCGAGGATTATGTTACCTTTACTTCTTTGATATCTAATAGAGTGACAGTTCGGGTCAAAACCGACAGTTGACAAGCTAATTGTCCTACAGTACGATAACAAGGATATTAAATATCTTGAAATCCGAGTAACTATCCAAGATTACCCATCGGCTATTTGTGCTGTCTGAGGTAGCATCACTACCGCCAGCAGCAATTACTAGACACCCTGTATTAAGGAACATTGATCAGCGGAATCGATCGTATTCGCCGCCGTTGTGTACATACACGCGCAGCGGATATATACAACGAGAACGACCCCTCAGCCACTACCACCCAATCGGCTGGCTAGGCAGAGGAAGTGATTATAGACTACATCCTGGAGCGCTCGCCCTGTGCACGCTCGCTAAATCGAATCGAATGCTGGCCGGGACAGCCGGCGTGTGCGAGGAAATCGTCGCGAGAGGCGAATCGATACGGGACGACGCGATGCGAGCTGGCGATTCCACTATTTGTACAAATGTCTGTGGTAACCATTATCGACGGGCGTCAGTCAACGTCATACCGATGAGTAATCGCCACTTAAACTTGGAGAGCGCAATCATCCGCTTCCGCTTATTAATTAAATACACGCGAGCTTAAATCATGGAGATAGAAATAATTAAAGTCGCAACGATATTTCGGTACGAAAATTTCGCATAATGTTGAAAAGATAAAGAGGGAAGAGAAATCTTGATGTACATGTTTCTCACAAGTCGGAATTCTGAAAGATAATATAATACAGAAATACGTAAAAGAGATATAAAGAATAGATGGATACAGATATTGTATAATATTTGGAAAAATTATTACTTCTTGAAAATATTTCACTTCGCGAATAGAAAAGAGATATTTATAACTAAATAATCAGAGTTTTTTAAAAACATTGCATATACTAACTGTATGATGAGAAAAAAGAACAATTTTAGGGAAAAGTCTCTAATGTGTACAATTAATCCTGTTAATTGACATGCAATCAAGATAAGACTTTGTCAGATTGAACATCCTTTACGAGTCTCATGGAGATTCGAAGAGAAAGCATCGCGCTCAAAAGAAAACGTTGAAAGAAGACATGTTTTCAACGCACTGCACGCGCCACATTCCAATCTTCTATCGTCGTCTCGTCCCAAATTCACTCGGGCGACTCCCGTCCTTCCGTGCCTGACCGACTCGTCTCTCATCTTCCCAGACGTCGTCGGTGACGTGCGATCGGTGCCATCGTTCCATAGATAAGGACATTCCTCTCGATGTCGATATATTTCTCGTGCCATCGCCGCAGCACTTGCTTACATACACTTAATGCCTCCAGCATGCTTCTTTTATCTCGCAGACCGGACCGACAGTGAGTCTTAAGTACGGACAAATTGCTCGAGAGGAGTCATCCTCTTACCGCTCGCCGCACTAATCTCTGGATTTTCGAAACGTCTCGTACACGACTCCTCGACAGGAAACAGCCAGCGAACATGGAATTCCTCGGCCCTCTCCCATTAATTCCCATCTCTTACTTCCCTGCTCTTGGCTTCTGCTCTTTCTTATCTTTTGCTACTTGCCACTTTTATATTTTTTAGGTTTTTCCTCTCCCTCTCTGTCTTTCTCTCTCTTAGTTTCTAAAATCCATGCCAGATTACACAACAGAGACTGAAATTGCATTGCGATTGTGCAATGGAAATTGCAGCGGTATATCGAGATGTGAAAGTGTATAGACAAATATTTTCTTGTTTGTTTATATAATACTATATGTGCGAACAAATTATTAATATCGGAATAAAATCAATCGCTTACTATGGAAACATGTAGATAATATTATGCGTTTCTGTATAAAAAAAAATATTACAAGGTTTTCCTATATTTAAGATTTCAAATAAGCATGATATTTTCGATTGAGCATTTTAAAGTTTCATCTTTAAGGCGCAGTTCTACCAATGAAAGATTAACATTAATCTCAGATCAATTTATTATTTATCCTTTTCTAATTTCTTGGAATTAGAAAAGGATAAACAGAAAGTTAAAGCAAGATTAATATCTTGTATTAAGAATCGTGTCAAAGTGATCTTAACTTTAAATCACTATCGATATTGAGTATTGCTAAGTAAATTTTACGTACAAGAAAATAGATCACTTTTAATGTAATACAAATTTTTCTTACATTTCACACATTTTAATGACATAATATTTATAATCTAGATTTTTACCCAAACACAATCTAATTATTTAAAAGAAAGAAAGAATAAACACGGCAAATTCATCTTGATATGTCCAATTGTATGTATGTTTTTATAATGTTTAAATAAAAATATAATAAAAAATAATTACATACAAAATTGTTTAAAAATTAAAATCACTTATCACGCTTTCTATTATATATAATATTACCGATTATCAGTTTCAAAGCTTATCCGATCTTAGCTTTTAGCAGGGCAGATTGGGTCTCCTAATGATCATTAAAAGCATAATTTGGTGCTCAATAATCTCGTTCACTGATACGTAAAATTTTCATATATGGAAAGAATAAATTTACCGAAATATCTAAAAATTTAGTTAGATACAGATCTCAAAATAATTTTATTATTTATTTATTGAACCATCAAAATTATTACGTAAAGATGCTCAAATTGATTGCCAGAATTGCCAAAACATTTCGCAGAATTGCTTATCACATTTGAGTTCTCCTGTATAATTATTTGATGATCCGACAAAATCATTTTCAGATCTGTATTTACTTAAATTTTTAAATTCTTCAGTAAAATCATTATTTTTTTATCAAGAGAAATCGTGTATATTACACAATTATTTTAATAGTTTAACAAAAATATTTTCAGATCTAGCTAAATTTATAATATAAAAACTTCAACCGACAGCATTTTAAGGCTAATGAACAACATTATGAACTATAATAGGATTCTTGATACACCCCATGTAACGTGTGAAGATTGGATGAAATCAAGGGTGAAAAACACCATCGAGCAGCGTAATAAAAACATCGTTGAGAGTCGCTGTACATTTTTCGTGGGGTGACTAGCGTGCGGCGCGCGATTAAAAAATCATCGCGGCCGATGCCCTCTTCACGGCACGCTGGTCATCGCATTGGGGCGCGGTACGTGTGTCGTGACTGTCGTGTGTATACCGAACGACTGAAGCGACGCATTATGTCGCGCGCGCGTTCTCCCATCCCGCCAGGAAGCAGGCGCAGCCGGTGACGAGTTGCCCGCGCGTTTCCGTGCCGCTCGCTCGCTCGTCCGCTCGCCCGAGTTGCCCGCTCGCGTCGAGAGAACGTGCCCCTCGCGCGGACGACGGAAGCGCGGGGGAGGATGCAACGACGGAAGGGATGATCGAGAGGAATGGGGTAGAGAGCGGCGAGAGGAAAGGGTATATAACGGCGGACACGTTCGTCGCGCTGAAGCAGCCTCTCATTTCGGGGGTGAATCCCGAATCCAGCCCCCGCGAATGTGTCTGCACGTGCCGGGCGAGGACTGGGAGAGGACGGGGGATTCAGGGCGACGAGCACAGGGAATGGAGTCAATGCGCAGTTTGTATTCCGCTCGGCAGAAAAGACTCGTTCGTTACACACCGTAGTAGCAGAGCGACGCACTCGCCGAAACTCTCCACTCCTCGTCGCCGACGTCCGCGTCGTCGTTGGATTCGCCGGATTTATATTCATGACGACACTAAGCGCGGAGAAATACGAACTGCGAGCGCGATGTATTAATTTCCCGTTAGAATCACGATTTCTGACCTGCTATTTTATATATATATATATATATATATAAGTTCTCCCGGCGCTTCTCGCGATTTTTTTTCATCCAGCTACGCGCTCTCCTCAGTTCTCGTTATCGTCAGAGATTTTTCTTTATTATCTTTATGATTACTTATCTTCACGATATCCTGGATGATATAATTATCTCCGTTATTTTCATTGAGATGGAAGAAATATATATTGAGAACGCTAAATGATTTCGTTTTCAAAGTTTACAAATTTGCTATCGCCGAAACAAATATCCCTTGGAAAATCAATGACAAACACAAATCGTCGCGTGTTTGCGGCGTTATCGGAATTCTCCCTTCGTTATTTAACACGGTCGTTCGGTTGTCATTTTACAACGTTGCGGGCGTTAAACACCGGGCACGCGCGTTTCACGATTGGTCGCATCAGCTTCGTTTTTCCTTCTTTTTTTTTATCCATCGCTTCATCGCGTTTTTCCTGCACTTCTCAACCAATGGGTCATGGCATAGAAAATAAAATACGACGGCAAAATACGTACGTACGGCATATCGCCGACCGAGACGAGGTGGCACAAAGGCCGGGAAACGGGATTTCGATCGCTTCATTTGATTTTACGATGCCACATCGAGACGACGTCGTGGACGACGCGCGATTGCGGATCTGACGACGCGGTATCATGAGTGTCCGGGAATAAATGCAATTTCGCGTTTGATAGCCGAATTCCCGCGAGTCAGCACTAGCTAGCATAATCTTTTCGATAGAGGACGTCATATTGAATTGAAAGATAGTAAAATGATGAAAAAATAGATTAAAAATAAGCAGAGAGAAATGTTTTATGAAATATTCCTCTCTGAGAAAACAAAGAGAGAGAATATGACAAAGATTTACACAATATATTCTTGCTGTCTGATTTAAACACGCATTGTTAGATGTCAAAAGAGCAATCATAACCCTTTAGTTAAATAAAATTTTATTACTTTTAACTTCCATATGTGTCAAAATGTATCTAAAGATGCGATTCACTGAACGCCATTCTTTGATTGGTCAATTCATAAAATTTTTTCTTCTAATTGTCAACGAAACATTCGCAGCGTTAAGAGTTTCACAATTCGCGGTTAACTTTTTAACTGAAGTTCAACTTACTCCTCATCGCTTTCCAGAATTGGAAAGAGTTGAGGAGTAAGTTGAACCTTGGTTAAAAAGTTAACCGCAATGGTGAAACCAGGCCTAAGTGGATCACACCTTAAATCAATTCATTTCTGTAGCGGTTAGTTTCAAAGTAAATAACTTTCAAAGTCTACATTATTAACGTATACACTTATTGTTAGTAAATGATGTACTAAATTAATGCATATTCTTGAATTAAATTTAACTCCATTATTTTAATTAAATTAAGGGCATGAGTAGAAGCACAAAAATGAGTAAAATTACTCGAATTGAGATAATTATGAATTCAACAATATACTGTTATACTTTATTTTTAAGTTTTACATTTTACTTTGGTTGTAATGAAAGGACTCAACAGCAATTTTTATTTTCGAAAATATTTATCTGCAAAAAAATGACAACGTTTTTAAGTATATTGCTTTACCAGAACACGAATATGTGCTGGCATCAAAGCAATAAACTTAAAATGCATATAAAAAATACATTTATGCTGGATATGAATGAAACAACACGTACTGAATTGCACGCTGTATTTTTGCAAATTTTAACAGTATAAAAATACTGTCCAATGTATTATGAACAAAAGGATTTATGCAGAAGAGTTTTGTCCTTTTTATATTTCCTGTTTTAACGGAAAGGGGATAAAAGCGAAAAAAAGAAAGGAGAGGAAACGGAAAGAAGATTCTCTCGGATCATACACAGCTTCGACGGGGCGCGGGCGCGAACAGCACGATTGTTTATTTTCGTGCGAACGATAGGCGGCGGGCGATGCGGCTAATGCTAGGGTGACAGGACAAGTGGATACTTCCCTCTCCGTACGACCGGTCGCGGATGAAGAGGCGCAACGAGGGGTCTCGTCATCGTTATTGGCCGGACAAGGAGCGTGTGCGCACGGCGGCGACTTGGTGCTTCCGAACCTCGGATCGACGAGAGAGAGAGAGAGAGAGAGAGAGAGAGAGAGAGAGAGAGAGAGAGACCAGACGCTTCCCGGATAAAGACCCGGAGGGACGAGGATAAGCGAATAGCCCCCTCGGAATACCAATGGCGTACTCGCCGGAATCGAGTTTTCGAGAAAAACGGCTTTAAAGTTGAATGCAGCGGAACGAGGCGAGGAGTATCCCTCTCGACGGAAACTCCACACCCTCCGGGTGCACCGAGTCCCGATTTCTTCCCAGACGGCATGATCACGTTGTGGCAGATAAAACAACATAATAAACCAAAATTTCACTTAGAATTCTCATTCTCAATTTCTTGATATTTTATATTTTAACCTTTAGAAGATAAGTGTCTATTTTTAAAATTTTACAAACTTTTCTGAGTAAGATTTGTTATAATTCATTATTTCTTACCTCAAAATATGATTCTCGCTATGTTCAGCAGAAAAAGAAGCTTTGCAACTGTTCTAAAATTTCCTTAATTTCTCCAGGTATTTAAATGTATAAATTTTATTAAATCTTATTAAAAAATTTGAAAACAATTGCAAAGCTGCTTTTCCTGCTGAACGCAACCACTACAATTTCATTTGTAAGTAATTGTAGTTGCAAGAATTGATCACAATCGAATATGGGGAGAATATTCGATTATGATTGCTCAACAATGCAGTCGTAGAAATTTTAAGTAGATAGATGAAAACAGCATAGTTTCTTAAAAATCTTATTCTGAAAAAGAAAAATAAAAAGTATTGTCTAGAAGAGTCTTAAAATTTATATCTTCCTCTATCTCAGAAAAGTATAAATAATATAAATTTATATATAATTTTATATATATTATTCAAAAATGTGACTATAAAAATAAAACTTGTTTGAAGTGATTTTCAACATCTCATTTATTTACTTAAAGGTTAAAGATTAAAATCAATCTGGCATAATTTATGAATTTGAAGACAAATTAGCTCTTGCGATAATCGATCACGCTGTATAGCTCTAGAGAGCTTTTTATTGCTTTCCAAATGCAGCTTCGCTTTTATTTCATTCTTTCTCCCTTCGATCGCGTCAAGTGTAAAGCATTGCTGACATTGGAACAATTACGAGAAAAATAAACGTTGTAACGTGATTTGCTATTGCTATTCCAAATTATTTCAACGAAATCGTCGAAATTCTCACTATTTCTCCTTCTTTTCTCTCTCCATTCATCGAGAGGTAATCTTAGAAACAGTTGACGACGGTTACGAAATTAAGGAGGCAACATCGGCATTCTCGAATACTGATGTTGCTCAACATCAGATATATTCAAGATACTTCATGGAGCCTTCACGGAAATCGAGATCGTGGCTTCCTTCTGAAAGCGCGCTCGCTTTATTATCAGAACTTACTGTTACGGGTCAGAAAACAGATACCACAGCAATTTACGATAATTAGGTGCTTCTCTCTCATCCCCTTTCCCGAGTTCGCCAAAGTCGTAATTGTCCCGCTCCAGTTGTTCACTCCACAAAGGTGTTCCAAATAGCGTAATTCACGTTTAGATTATTTGAGAAACTTGAGATTGAATTTTCTTTGGCGAAAGCTGGACAAGAAATTATTATTTCTGACTATTTTAATACAACGTTTTTAATAGCTGTGCTGTATTTGCTATGAACAAATTTCTCATTTTCGTGAACTTTCTTCTTTTGCGCAATGCTTTCTTGTTTGTGCGATTAAAGTCGCCTTGAGATTGAGACTTCATTTATTCCGGAACTCACACACTGTTAAGGCTCTATTCCATCCGACCGTAATTTTCAATCGCTGACAGCTCGAGGACTATTCATTCCTCGACTGTCGAACAACCGCCATTCTTTTTACCTCCAACTCCATTATCTACCGCTTGAAAATTTGCGCGATTGGTCGAAGGGGCATCCTGTACAATGCGAGCTTTCTATTGCCCTCGCTCCGGGATTTATCGCATCGAGAACGTCTCGAGCGTTCGTGAAAAAGGGGGCAAGTGAAATAAACAGCCATTCCGTACGAGGAGTTCGTCGACGCGGTCCGTGGCCGACTCCGTGGCAGTCTGTGGGCAAGTGCCTTGTCGATTTGGGTCAAGCACTCAGCCCGCTTGACGAAGCCACTTTCGTAAACATCTGCGAGATATCGTCTTCCAAAGGATAATGCTACACCCTGATCTTGTCATGGCGAGAAAGACGTCGGACTCACATCTGCCGTCGAAACAATAATCAAAGTGTCGCTCTCGTTTGCTACGATAATAATTAAGATATCATTCGTTTACAATTGTTTCTTCGCAGCTCGAGCACAGACAAATATTAAACAATAAAACCAAATTATTGTCGACTTTTTTTATTTCTTTACACTAAAAAAATGATTCATTGTCAGTAAATTTTAGCTAATATTATTTAAAGAAATATTTATTAAAATTTAATAAATTTTTTCTCAGAATATAAAAAAATGAGTTGCTCATGCGATAAAATATATCTTATTCATATGCTATTAAAATTTTCATCTGATGATAAAAAAATATTTCGGAGAATTCGTTAGTCGAAACGAATTGAGGTAAGAAATTCTTAACTTTTTGTTTCAATAATTAATACCTTCAAGTTTTTCTTGGAGACAATTAATTCTTAATATCCACTTAATTAAAGTTTGATTAAAAATATGAATCTCTGCGAAACATGAAGTTGATTTCAATTCAAGTATAAATTATAAAATGAGATATTCTTCTATAATTACGCGGAATCTTTAACGAAAGCTTAGTTAAAATATCTTATTTATTATTGTTTCCTCTCTTTCATTGTCATTGTATCGATTATATTAATTTATGTGAAAATAATAAATTATATATCAATTTTGATTACATATCATATAATTATATATCATTCTATTGATTTATGTGAAAATAATATAATTACACAATGTCTTATAACGATATGCGATAGTTTCATGATTTTTGCTTGTAATATCTAAAAGACAACTTAACTTGTTGTAAGCTGTGAAGCTTCCCCGAACTGCTGCGACATGTCGCAGGGAAAGGTTTAAATATAAACGTGAGAGCTTCGCGGAAGTTTCTTGAAAATGACGCGGACTTCGTGCGAGGAACAATTTCCCGAGTTTAGCAGCGTGTCGGAACCAAAGGCGTATGTTGCATAGACATGCACATCCCACGAGACGATATAAGAGAATGCTCTTGCACCCTGTTATACACCATGAAAGAAGAAGAAAACTCGTTTAAAAACTATTTCGTGCTAAGAATCTAAAAGATCCGGAAGCCAATATTAAATATAAACTATATTAACTATATTAGACTGAATACTGAATTTATAATACAATTTAATAGCGTTTCACAATACGCAAGTAAACGTAAGAAACCAAAGTTAACTTTTCGATATAACAGACATTTATAATAATGGCTACAATTTTCTCCCTCGAAAAGCGAGCGAAGGTAAAAAGTAGAAAAATCACGAGTCGCCGCCTCTGGTGCGTTACGTCGTAACACAAGGGTGAAAAGTTGTGTAGCTTTTTCGCGTTACGCAGTGCGCATAGTTTGTCATGTCTTATGCTAGAAATAGAAACCCAGCCGTCTGGTCAATCTCTATCTGGACGTCACACTGCTATATAACGTCGCCTTTCGTCGTACGTTATCGCGAACACGGGATCTGTGTTTCCCGTTGACGAGCGCGACCGGCCGTTACTCGGCCTGTTAGTCACCACCGCCTGTGTGCCACCTACTTGACGACGGGGTTAAATCGTTCAACGGGCAGTTTCTCTATGCAGACGTCAACGCGGTCACGATATAGAATTGTAAGCCGGAGATTTCAGATGAGAATTTTAGATAAAACTTAATGGATAGCTGTCGGTGAGTTAAGTTTGCTAAATGAATAACTAAAAAGAGTAATTAGTGATGGCATATCGCTCATTTACTGCAACGATACAAATAAAGAACGAAATTTTTCAGAAAATAAATTTAAATATATTGAATCATTAATATGTTGTAATGGTAACTTTTAAATGTAATTTTGATAATGTAGTAACTGATTGTAGAGGAATAAAAGTATTATTAAATATTATAACAAAAGTATATATTATAGTAAAAGAATTATAATAAATGTACTTTTAAAATATGTTTTTTTTTTGTTTATATTTATATAACATAAAAATATTTGACAATTTTTTAATTATGTCGTTGCCACGGTAAATGAGCGATATGAATTAATTAATAATATATTCAAATGATGAATGAATAGATTGAGAATAATTATTAAATATAACGAAGAGTTTCACGGGATATTTGTTTAAAATGCAAAATAATTTCTTCGAGTTTCTGTCATTTTAAATATTACGTCATGTAACAGGAATTCATCGATCTCTACATTATTATCATGTGTTTGACATTTACTAGAAAGAACGACTTAAAAACATTCTATACGAGAAAGTACCAATAACATGTATGTATAGTTTAAACGTTACATTTCACGGGGATTTAGGAAATGCATTTTCGTAGCCTCGTATGTCCGTTTAACGTTGCTTCGCAAGATTTTAGCACGAGACACATAGAGCTTGCACAAAGGTATCGTCGACACGCGATTAATGCTTTCCCGCAAATTGCCGTGCAGCGAAATTGCGACAAATAGGTCAATTTAACGTATATTACAATCCAGACGATTCATCCATTACCGCAATTTATCACGCCAATTATTGATACAGGATTATTAACGCCGGAATTAACAATGTAACATATTGATTCCCAACCTCAGCGTTAATACGTTATCTTTGAATATCTATAGATAAAAGAATTATAGTCTTCGTAAAATGTTCTTGCATCCCTAATAAATAAAAGTGATGTCTTCAAGTTTCTCTCTCTCTCTCTCTCTCTCTCTTTCTTGTCGGCTTTACATCTATTAATTTATTAAATATATTATTTTATATCTATGTATACTAAATACATGATATATATTATGCTATTTTACTAGTTAGTTAAAGTCAATGAAAAATGTTACGACTATTTTCACTTCTCTTTACGAGAATTTCTCTCGGCGAATTATTTTTAGCACACGGCTTCGCCAAAAGTTCACGTCGACTCTGATCGAACTCCAGTAAAACTTCTAAAGATAAAATTTATTACATATAATGTACTAACGATCAAAGTAACTTTTTTTTTAGACATAAAATGTTGATATAAAATTTATTGGCGAGTCAACCGCCTTTCCCGATTCTTCCAGCCGCGAATACATCGCTAAAGTGCCTATGTTTTTTTATATAAAAGCGCGTTACATCGCAGTGATGGTGAACATCAAAATGTGACGAAACGAACGTTGTCGATTTACTGTCAATCGAGAGAAACGAGGAAAGAGATGGAGAGAGGGAGAGAGAAGGACTGTAGGTTATCGCTTGTATCGTATCCGCGCGTTATCGATTCCGGTGCGAATTGGGTACCATATGGCGGCGCTTTGAAGACGACTTTATATCGGCACGTCGTCGTCCGTCCGGTATGTTACATGTACGTATGTATGTTGTGCACGATGCATCGCCTTTCCACGTCGCCGCAGTGCCATTAGCCGGGAATTGCCGTGGCGATCGTTCGTCGCTGCACATCGGACGGCCGCGCGACGCTTTAAGTGGGTGGCACAGACGGCTCCGGCCTGAGTACTTTGTGCGAGAGCAAGGCAGAATTGGTTTAAGCCCCATTACACGTGGACATATACGCGAGAGTCGCGACGAGCGTCGAGCATCATGTACGACGACACGTCGAGAGCCTCTCTCTTTCTCTTTGAAATATTTCGTTCCGTGTACGAATTTCTATTGATGACTCTTGTCAGTATCTTAAAAAGTATCGCAATTTATTTTGCAATAATTACAATGGCAGATCAACGTGATATTTAACTAGATAGATCTGAAAACAATTTTATTGGACCAAATGATTATGTAGAATGTTGAAACTAGTTGTTAGAATGTTATTAATATTCAAGCGTTCTACATAATTATTACGATGATCCAACAAAATTATTTTCAGAACTGTATCTAGTTAAATTTTACATAGATATTTCAGCAATTCTATTTTTTCCGTAGAATATATAATATAATAGTTAATTTAATTAATTTAAAAAGAACTAAAGAAAGGAATATTTAATTATATTTATTCCATAATATTTCGAGAATATTTCGTGATAGAGAATATTTCGTTAATAGTTCGTGATCTTATTGTTTAGCATATAGAGTTGCTGTATTATCATTCATATAACGAGAGTCGGCAGGTATAATAGCGAAAGCCACGTCATGTGTCGTCACATATCGTGTCTCAAAA